>JAABUZ0100000353.1_pt1 | contig 117742 bp, 106 predicted proteins | sample 5562091 | NCBI WGS metagenome assembly JAABUZ01 (sample SAMN12813069, study PRJNA571459) | rock metagenome | isolation source: Antarctica rocks | place: Antarctica: Victoria Land, Linnaeus Terrace sud | collected 2015-12-21 | reverse complement strand
CACGTCGGACGAAGGACGGGCGAGACGCCCGCGCTCCCAGGACGATCTTTTGCAGGCCCTGCCATCCTCCCTACCAGGGGAGAGGGAGCAGGGAGTAAGGGTTCCTCGGGCGCCGGACGCTGCCCTACGCATGGCGCTATTCGTCGGGGCCGGGCTGACCGCGCTGCTACCGCTGGCGCTCTACAACCTCGCCGTCTACAGCAGCCCCTTCTCGCAGGGCTATGCGCACTTGCAGGGTCGGGCGCAGTTCATCGGCGGGATGCGTCAGGGGGTCGAGGGCATCGGGCTACCCCGCCTCGACGCGCTGTGGGGGATCACGTTCTCGCCCTATCGGGGCCTGTTCGTGCTCTCGCCCTTCTTGCTGCTGGCGCTGCCCGGACTCTTTATCCTGTGGCGCGCGCCCGGCGGGCGTCCCTTGGCCTTGCTGTGCGGCGGGGCGGCGCTCGTGATGCTGCTCTTCAACAGCGCCTACTACTTCTGGGACGGTGGCGTCAGCCTGGGACCGCGCCACGTTGGTCCCGCGCTGCCGTTCCTGCTCGTCCCGGTTGCCGCCGCGTTGCGCCGTCCGGGCTGGTGGCGATTGGGACGGGCGCTGATCGTGCTGTCCATCGCGGTCGTCGCCGCCTGCTGCGCCACGGTCATCATCTTCCTGCCGCTCGACCAGGGCGGCAGCCCGAATCCTATCGTCGCGGTCGCCCTGGCGCGGCTGTGGAGCGGACCGGCGCTCAACAACTGGGGGCTGCTCCTGTTCGGACTGCGCGGCCTGCCCTCGTTGCTGCCCCTGGCGCTGGGCGAGGCGCTGCTGGCGCTGGCGTTGTGGCGGTCGTTAGCCGGAGCGCCGTGCAGCGATAAGAGCGTTTGAGCATCAATAGGTCAACCCGTGCCCGAAGGGGAACAGCGGGTCGCCCGAATCGTACGGGACGTCCTCCTTCTGCCGCCGCACCGCTTCCATCGAGGACGGCAGCTCGAAGGGCAGCTTGCCCGACGGGGAAGAATGTCCGAAGATAATGTCAAAAACGGCCGCGTCGCTCGCGCCGAAGTCTGCCAGGAGGGCGGCGCTGCGCGCGGTGATCTCAGGGATGACCGCTGGGCGGTCCAGGTAGATGTCCACGATCGTGGGCACGCGATCCATGATGCCCAGGAGGCGCGCTTTCTCCTCATCTGGGAAGCTCAGGCCGCCGGCGTGGAAGAAACTCTCCAGGGGATAGGTGTCCCGCGGCTCGTAGGGGGCGCGCAGCCGCAGGATCGCCACGTCGGCATCATCAAGGGTGGGGACGACCTCGCCGAAGGCGGCGGCCACATCCGGGGCTACGTTCTCGACGTAGATCCGCAGCCTGCCCCGTAGCGGGAGGGTTGTCCCTCCGGCCGACGCGGCGTTCTTGAGCAAGACGATGGATCGGCGCTGGGCCAGCGCGCCGGCCTCCCGGAAGCGCGCGTTGCCGACGCCCCTCTCCGTGGCATCGGGGTCGACGTACGGGTTGTCGAACAGCCCCAGGCGGAACTTGTCGCGCAGCAACCGGCGCACCGACAGGTCGACCCGCGCCTCGGCCACCTGACCGTCCCGCACGAGCCCGACGATGACCTCGGGGCACGCTTCCCCGCCGAATTGGTCGATCCCCGCGTCGAGGGCCTTCCGTGCGCGCTCGGCCACGCTCAGGTGCTCGACGCCCCACGCCCGCGCCGGGAACGCCCGCCCGAACAACTCGGCGTCGGTCAGCAGCCCCCAGTCGGTGCAGACCACGCCGTCGAACCCGTATCGCTCGCGCAGCAGGCCCGTGACGACATCCCGGTTGAAGCCGAAGCCCACCTCCTCGAGCGCGGTCCCGACCGGCATGCCGTAGTAGGGCATGATCTGCGCGGTCCCCGCTGCAAAGGCTGCCGCGAAGGGGATCAGGTGGTACGCGAAGTTGTCGCCGGGGTAGACCTGCTCCCTGCCGTAAGGGAAGTGGGCGTCCTCGCCGTCCTTCTGGGGGCCGCCGCCCGGGAAATGCTTGGTCATGCATGCAACGCTCTCCGGACCAAGCGTCTCGCCCTGGAAGCCACGGATGTAGGCAGCCACCATCTGGGAGGCGAGCTCGGCGTCTTCGCCGAAGGCGCCGTTGATGCGCGCCCAACGCGGCTCGGTGGCGAGGTCGGCCATGGGGTGGAGCGCGAGGCGGATGCCGACCGCCAGGTACTCCTGCCGGGCGATGTCGCCGAACTCCTGGACGAGGGTCTCATCGCGGGTGGCGGCGAGGCCGAGGGGCTCGGGCCATTGGGAGAAGCCGCCCGCGAGCATGCTCGCGGGCGGGTTGTCGGAGAAGGCGTGGCGGGGATCGGTGGAGAGGGTGACCGGGATGCCCAGCCGTGTCCGCTCGGCCGCCTCCTGGAGCCGGTTGTGCCACGCGGCCATCTCGCGCGGATCGGCGCTCCCGAACACGTTGAAGTGGCTCATCAGTCGGTCCGCGACCAGTTCGGACGCGGGCGTCAGGCCGAGCAGCATGCCGTGGCCCGTTTCCAGCGGGACCATCGTCTGGAACAGCAGGCCCGCTTTCTCCTCCAGCGTCATCTGTGCGAGCAGGTCCTCCACCCGTTCCTCAAGGGGACGGCGCGGGTCCTCGTAGGGGTCCAGGCGGCCGTTCTTGTTGAGGTCGCGGAAGGCAACTGTCCTACCGGTCGTTATAGTCTCCACAGTGGCCGTCCTCCTACATGGTATAGATGGCGGTGTATAGCCGCGACATGACGGCCGCGCACTGTATCACATCTCCTCTCAGGATACGCCGCATGGCCCATTTTTGCATGAATCGTTGTCGTGGGTCAGGTAGGGCAAAGGGGCCAATCGTCATGGGTAGGGGTGGTGTCCTACGGAGTAGGAAGGGGACTCCAGCGCGACGCTCGGCCTTGTTTTATTAGAACTAATGTACTATAATCGAGAGAGATGGGGGTGAAAATAAGGCACCCCGCGTCCCCCATGTTTTGGCCCGTTTGGGTGGGTCGTGGACGAAAGACCGAGGATAGGATTGTTGAGCGAGGATGCCGATGTCGCGCCCGAGGAGTTGCTCGAGGCGACGACGCTGCTGGACGCCTTGACCGGCGATAGCGACGCCGTGCGCGGTGGGGCGGACGGGGATGCGGCCGCGTTGCCCGTGCTCGAGCCGGAGCGGGTGCTGGATATGCCGCTGCGGCTGTCGCTCGATCCGCGCCCGTACCAGCGCGAGGCCGTGCGGCGCTGGCTCGACGCCGAGGCGCGCGGCGTGGTCGTGTTGCCGACGGGCGCCGGCAAGACCGTGGTGGCCATGATGGCCATGGAGGCGATCGGCGCGCGCACCCTGGTGGTGGTCCCGACCATCGAGTTGCTCCAGCAGTGGCGCACGGGACTGGTGGACCGGCTGGGCCTGCCGCCCGACGCCGTCGGCGTGATTGGTGGCGGCAGCCATGACCTGCGTCCGGTCACCATCATCACCTATCAGTCGGCCGTCTCGCCCACGCGCGACTTGCCGGACTTTGGGCTGCTCGTCCTGGACGAGGTACACCACCTGCCCGCCGCCGGCTATCGCCACATCCCGCGTAAGGTCGGCGCGCCCTGCGTCCTGGGCCTCAGCGCCACCACGGAGCGCATGGACGGGCGCGAGCGCGACCTCGACGCGCTGGTGGGGCCGGAGGTCTATCGCAAGCTGCCGGCCGAACTGGCGCGCGACAAACATATCGCGCAGTACACTGAGAAGCGACTCTACGTCGACCTCTCCACCGAGGAGCGCGCCCGCTACGAGGATCTCGTGGCGCAGTATCGCTGGTATCTGGCCGGGCGGCGCGGGCACAGCGCGCCGGGCGCGGCGGCGTTCCAGGACCTCATCCGCCGCTCCGCGGTCGATCCCGCCGCGCGGCAGGCGCTGCAGGCGCACCACCAGGCGCGCCTGATCGCGCTCAACGCGGGGGCCAAGATCAAGGTGGTGGCGGACCTGCTGGACCGGCACCGGGATGAGAAGGTGATCGTGTTCAGCGAGTTCAACGCCATCGTGGACCGCATCAGCCGCCACCTGCTGCTGCCCTCGATCACCTATCGCACGCACCCGCGCGAGCGCCGCCTGGTGCTGGAGCGTTTCCGCGCGGGCCGCTACAGCAAGCTGGTGACGGGTCGCGTGCTCAACGAGGGCGTCGACGTCCCCGACGCCAGCGTTGCGATTGTGGTCAGCGGCAGCGCGGCCACGCGCGAGTACATCCAGCGGCTGGGCCGCGTGCTGCGCCCCAAGCCCACCGGCGCGATGCTCTACGAAGTCATCACGCGCCACACCACGGAGGGCCGCACGGCGGCGCGCCGCCGGCCGAGAGAGTGATTAGTGATTAGTGGCTAGTGGCTAGTGGCTAGAAGTTTCTAGTCACTAGTCACTAACCACTAACCACTCGTAAGGAGGTTGCCATGGCATTCCGGTTAGCGGACGTCAAGAAGACGGTGCGCTCGCGCTCCGACGGGCAGCGCTATATCCATCCCAAGCTGTTGGAGCCGTCCGCCGTCGCGGCGCAGGTGAGCCTGGCGCTAGCCTACTTCGCCTCGCGGCTGGGCCGCGCGCGGCACGATGTCGACCCGGAGATGCTGGTGCGCTTCTTTGGCGATCCCAAAGTGGCGCGCGGCTTGGTGGCCTGTCTGGCCGCGACGTACCACTGGCGCACCCAGGAGTTCGCGGAGGTGCTCGACGAGCGCGCCGCGTCCCTACTGGCCGCGCGGGGGCTGCGCACGCCGATCGATCTGCGGCTGCACCTCTTTGATAAGGTGAACACGGGTGCTGCCGCGGGCTACCTGCCCGCCGCCGAACCGGAGCAGCGCGAGGAGCATCTGCGTCCGCTGGCGCGGGGTCTCGGGCTCACCCCGGCCAAGCTGGACCAACTCGTGGCTCTTGACGCGCCAGAGAATGCCGTGCTGGTGCGCGTGGGCCCCGTACCCTCGCCCGAGCACGTCGCGGCACTCTACAACTACCAGGTGCTCGACGCGGTGCTGCGCAACAGCGTCTCTATCGAAGTGGAGCGGGTCGACGCGGCGGGCCGCGCGGCGCTGGAGACGGCCTGCGCCGCCGTCGAGCTGCCGCTGGCGTGGCGGGGCGCCACGGCATGGCTGCACAACCGCGCCGACGCCTTTGGCAGCTACGCGCGCTCCGGCCTGCGCCTGACCCGCGCGCTCTATCTCGCTGCGGCCACCGCACCCGCGCTGCTGACGCGGGGCACGGCCCAGGTGCAGGTGGCAGGCAAGGCCGCGCTCTATCCGCTGGACCGTCACACCCTGGCCGGCCTCACCGGGGGGACGGGCACGATCCACGCCGCCGCCGCCGCCCCCGACCTCCGCGACGGGTGGGATCGGCGCCGGTCGGCGGCGTCCGAGGGCGGCGCGCACGGCTGGCGGCTGCTTGGTTCGCCCGAGCCGATGCTCTCGTCGGCCGGGCTGGTCGTCGCGCCCTACGCCTGTCGCCGCGACGAGGCGACGGTGCTCTTGTGGCCGGTCGCCACGGCGTCTGCCCTCGACGGCGCGTTGGAGTTGCATCGCGCGGGCCTCGACATTCTGGTGATTGCTTCTCTGGAGGTCGCCCATCTTGTGCCCGACGACGTGCCCTGGGCGCGACAAGGGGACGGCGCGGCCGGGATCGTCATGACTCTCGACGCCTACTGGGGCGGCGGACGGGTCGCTGTCGGGGTACAGGCCCTGGAGGCGTTGCTGGAGACCCTGCCCGCGCGCCGCTTCGTGCCAGAGGCCGAGGTCGCTGAGGCGCTCGGTTGCGCGTCGGGAGGCGAATTGACCGGGCGGTTACGCCTGCTGGAGAGGTCCGAGGACTATGCGCAACGGGGCGTCTACCTGGCCGGACTGGGCCTGTGCGCGCCGGATTTCGCCGAGGAGATGCGCAAGGGTCTGCGCCGCGCGCGTCGCCGCCACGCTGCCGCCTGAGTAGGCGCGTTGTCACGTGCCGATCGGCCCGTTGCTCTTGTGCCAGGGGAACGCGATCAACCCGACGCACCGGGCCACGATAGGCGCCGTGGGCGTTTCAACAGGCTGACCCAAACGGCGTCGGGGGGGGGGGGGGGGGCCCCCCCCCCGGGTGCCCCCCCCCCCCCCCCCCGACGCGGCTTGAGAGTGCGGCTAGAAAGCGCCCGACGTCGTGTTGACGCCGCCGTTGCTGCTGGTAGCAGTCACGGTGTAACTGTCGCTGGAGTAGTAGTGGGTCCCCACGGCGCTGAACTGGGCGCCTACCAGCAAGCGGCTGCCGGCGGGCAACGTGTGGCCCGGCGCGAGGGTATAGGTGTAGACGAGCGACCGCACGACAGAGGGGGTACCGGGTCCCAGGTTGTACGTGTCAGCCCGATAACTCTGCGCCAGTGTCCCCGTCGGGAAGGTGTTGTACTGGCCGAGGTAGGCGATGGTATTCTGGGGTCCCCGCGGGTTGACCTGGCCGCTCACGGTCACGGTGATGCTGAGGGCGGTCAGGGGTGCGGTGGTCTCGATCAGCACATCCTCCTCGCTGAAGTACGGACCGCTGTTGGCCGTCCGGCTGCCAGAAGCGGTGAGCAGGGCCGGTGTGGGCGTGGGTGGCGGCGCCGTGGCGCTGCCAAATGAGCCATGGTAGATGCTGCTGGCGCCGCCGCTGGTGGCGACCACGGTGTAAGTGTCGGCACTACTATCGTGGGGCGTTCCGTTGCCGCTAAACTGCGCCGCCACGCGCAACCCACTGCTGGGCGGCACGATCTGGCCCGGCCGCAACGTGAAGGTATAGACGAGGGCGTCGGCGGTCTCGGTGTGGCTGGAAGCAAGATTGCTGTACCAAAAAGTATTGTACTGGCGGGCATAGGCAACGCCCGGCGTTTTCCGAACGGTCACCGCGATGGTCAGCGCGGTCAGAGGCGCCGTCGGGGTCAGGGTAACGTCCTCCTCACTGAAGTACGGTCCGCTGGTCGGCGTGACGCTACCGGTGACGGTCAGGCCGCCAGTTGCGGCGATTGTCAGCGGCGCGCCGCTGGTCGGCGGCTGATGCGGCCGCCCGGGCCCGGCGCCAAGGGCGAGGCCCACAGCCACGACGATGGACACACGACGTCCGAAGCGATGTCGCGACAGGTGGGCCGGTTTAACAGTCGTCCTGATTTTCATTGTCCTCATTGTCCTCGTTTCCGGTGTCGACCGTGAGCAGAAACCTCACGTCGGGTTAGTTGGTGAGGGCTTTGGACCGTGTGGCGACCGAGCGGCCAGCGTTTGACAGGATCGCTGACCCCTGACCGCCACTGGAATCATAGGACGTTAGAAATGTCCTGTCGTCGTCGTCGCTACACCGCCGCTCGTGGCGGTGACCGCGTACGTATCACCACTGTAGGCGTGCGGGGCGCCCGTCCCTCCGAATTGCGCGCCAACCAGCCAACCGCTGCCCACCGGAATGGTTTGCCCGGGGGCAAGGGTATACACGTACACGATCTGGCTTCCGTTATCGCTGTAGCTCATCGTCACAACGCCGCTGGCGAAGGTGTTGTACTGGCCGGAATAGCTTATCCCGGTCGTCTTCTGCACCGTAACCGTGAGGCGCAACGCGGTGAGCAGCGCGCTGTTAGACAGGGTGACATCCTCCTCGGACCAGTAGGGTCCGCTGCCGGTGGTGGCGCTGCCGCTTGCTTTCACGGTGGCCCCACCGCCCGGGGGCGGGGCCACTGTTGCCGTCGCCGTTGCCGTTGCCGGAGGGACGGTCGTGGGCGTCGCGGTACTGGTGGGGGGGACAACCGGCGTGCTGGTAGCGGAAGCCGCCACCGTGCCGGTGGGTGGGAACGGCGCCGTAGTGGTGGGCGTCGGGGTAGGCGTAGTGGTGGGCCGCGTGGTGGCCGTAGTGGTGGGCGTGGGTGTCGCCGTAGTGGTGGGCGTGGCCGTGGCCATGGCCCCGGCGGACGAGATGACGCTAACCGTGTCGAACGTGACGGTGCTTAGCGTGCCGGACTGATGCGACGTGACGGCCATGCCAGCCAGCAAGGTCGAGCCAAGCGCGAGGGTAAGACTCGACCCGCCAATCGCCGTCCAGTTCACGCCGTCGCCCGACGTGTAGGTGGTAAAGACGTTGCCCACGCGCCCGACCCGCAGGTACGCCGGAGTCGAGCCGGCGACGCCGACCAGCTGTACGGCGTTAGCCCCAGACGTTGCGCGGTACTGCACGTTGATACCGTTGCCCGGCGTCAGGTAGGCCGCGTAGTAGGGGGCGCCCGCGTCCGTGCCCTGGCGCGCCATCACTCCCGCTTTGGCCCAGAGGTCCGTGTTTGACTGTGAGAGGACGCGCGCGCTGACCGTCCCATCGCCGCCCAAGGATTGCCAGACGAAATGGAAGGCGTCGGCCGTGCTCCAGATATCCGCGCCGGCGCCCTGCACCGTCCAGGTCGACCCGCTGAGCGATTGGCCTCCGGCGGCGCCGGGCGAGCCGATGTCGCCGCAACTCCAGCCGGTTGGACACGGCGTCGACACAGGCGCCCCGGTGGCGCCGTACCAGGAGGACACCGTATTGTAGGCGGGCTTGTTCTGAACCGTGTAGTCCGTGTCGCTGCCGCTTGTCGCGGGGTTCGTGCTCCAGTACCAGAATTGAGCGCCCGCAAACCAGGGCACGCCCGCCCAGGCCTCGAAGGTGGCCTCGTAGCAATTGGCCTGTTGCTGCGTGTCAAGCGACCAGTTGGCGCCGCTATCGAACGGAGCTTGCGCCGCCCCATTGCCGCTGCGATACCCAATCTCGGTGAACATCACGGGCTTGGCCCATTGCTGTTGCACGGCGCTGATCTGGGGCATCCAGGTGTTGATCCAGGTGGACTTCATGCCATCGACCGTGGGCGTCGTGGTGTTGGCGAGCGGGAAGTAGGCCGAGATGCCGATGTAGTCGAGCGCGTCCCAAAAAGGGACGCGCGTAAACTCGGTCGCAAAGTCGCCCGACCCCCAGTTGGCGCTATAGGTCAGCTTGCCGCCAAAGCGGGCGCGGATGCCCGCGATGAGACTGCGCCACTGGTTGGTATAGGACGGATTGGTGCTCAGGTCGATCAACTCGGCGCCCACACAGAGCGCGACTGCCCCTTGCTGCTGGGCGATATCGGCGTAGTGGTCCATGATCGTGGTGTAGTTGGCGAACCAGGTCGTCGCGAGGTCGTTGGAAGCCGGACAGGGCTCCACTCCCATCACCGAGCAGGGATGGATATGGGCGCGCCACTGCCCGTCGAGCGAATCGACGTGGGGCTTGATCATCACCTTGAGCCCAAGGGCGCGCGCCTCCTGTATGGCGGTGGTCAAAGACGCGTCGGAGGCGGTGTTCGAGGTACGATAGATATTGGGGCTATAAATGTTGTCCGTGTACCACGACACGGCAAACGTGACCATGTTCGCGCCGGTGTGCGCCAACTGCTGGAGGGTTGCGGCCGTATTACTGCTGCCAAGGTCATCCTGCGAGTAGGAGGCGATCGTAAAGCCCTTGTAGTTCCAGCCCAGCGCGGTGGCGGCATGGGCCGGCGTCGTGAGCCGCGCCGGGAGCGTCGCCGCGAATAGTAGCGCGCAGGACAGCAGCGTCAGGGCCGCGATAGGGCGTCGTGGCGTCGCAAAGTGTGACATGGATCAGGCCATCCTTGCCAACGCGACGCCGCAGCGCGCGACGATAGCGGGGGCCAGCGCGCGGTCGAGCCAGACGATCACGTTGCGCTGCACCAGGATGCGCGCTCCCACTCGTCGATACCAGGACTCCTTCACGTCGAGACGCTGGGTATTGGCAAAGATGAGGATGAGGCCATCACTATGGGCCGCGTTGCGGATCGTGAAGCTCCACGCCTCGCGCTCGGTCGTCGGCGGCCCATCGGGGGACACATCGCTGGCAACAGGCTGGCGCCGTACATGGTCGAGGGTCAGCCCCTGGCGATGGAAGGCCGCCACGACGGACTGGGCGGAGAGGCTCCTCTGTGCGCCGCTCCCGACGGCGGCCCGCGCGCCCGCGATCCGCGGCATCGGCAGCGCGGTCAGGACGAGCAGAGCGGACAGGGCGTAGGCGTACCGGCGGCGTGTTCGCCGCGCGTCTATCGCGGGCGGTCTTGGGGTGCGATCAAACATAACAATCCCTTATCGTTGCGAATCGTTGAACCGTTGTCCAGTCTCGCCGGTCACCATCGCTTGGTGGATCGAGGCGGATGGAACAGCGACGAACGCGATCACGATGCCGACATCCTGTCAGCGATGGGGAGACGCATGCCTTATCTTAACATTCGCACCTACAACAGTGTGTTGTGAACAGGGTGCTGCTATCGAACAATCTCGTCATCTAATGACCGTTTTATGACGATGCAAAGCGCGCGTCTGCACCAGGCCTCTACGCATCTTACGATCGATGCCGCTGAACTACGTCACGAAGGCCTTGACCACTTTGCACACGCCCTCTCCACGGTTGCGCAAGGTATAGCGCCTGACGCTCGCGGGCACGATCAAGGTTTCCGCGAACCGCAACTCCGGCGGCGGGCAGCCCGACGCCAGGACGTCGCAACTCTCCCCCTCCACCAGGTTCAGGACGACGAACGCCGCCGGCAGCGTATCGTCGATGCTCTCGGCGAACTCGAGGCGGTTGACCGCGTAGAAGAGCAGGTCCGACTCGCCGATGGCGTACTCGGACCACCCCTCGCCCTGGCGCAGGAGGCGCGGCTGTTGGACGAGATGTTCATCGACCCCGGCACTGCAGGTGGTTGAAGGGTATGCCCGTGCGTTCATTGTAAGTGCGGCGGCAGGGGCGACACCGGAACAGCTGATTTTGATTCCTGACGCAACCCTCCTCAGTGGCCAGTAGCGACACGATGTACAACCGTTCCCATCTCGTCACTCACCACTCTCGTCACTCCCGCCTGGATGAGCACGTTGCCGGGCGCGTGCAGCAGGCGCCGCAGGCGAATGTCGTCGAAGCCCGTCTGCCGCAGCCACGAGCGCACCCGTGCGTAGGGATAGGCGGCGCCGCCCAGCTCGTTGAGCAGCAGGAGGCCCACCAACCCGGCGACGTAGCCGGTATAGCGGGTGAAGGGCTGGCGCATCGTCACCTGGTCGACGATCACGACCGTCCCGTCCGGATTGAGGGAGGCGCGCAGGCGCCGCAACAGGCCCAGGATGGCGTCGGGCTGCTGGCCGTGGATGATGTTGCCCAGCAAGGCCACGTCGTAGCCGCCGCCGAGGTCGTCCCGCAGGAAATCGCCTTCCCGTGTCGTGATGCGCCCGACCAGGGAGGGCTCGGTCGGGGCGAGATGGTCGAGCTCGGCGCAGGCGGCGGCGACGCCCGAGGGCCAGTCGTAGATCACGGCGTCCAGCGCCGGGTGGCGCCGGCATAGCGCGATGCTGTAGAGGCCGTGCGACCCACCCACGTCGATCAGGCGCATGGGCTGATGGAGGGGTCGGTCCGCGGGCCGGGCAGGCAGGCGTATTTTCGCGGCCACCTCCTCGACGGAGAACAGGGCGATGGTGCGCATGCCGTCGTGGAACGGTTGCCAGCGGTCGGGACGCCGCTCGAAGTCCTGGTAGGCGGTGACGGGGGGCTGGCCGTCGTGGATCGTCCGCTCGAGGCGCTCCCAGCGCGCCACGTGGTCCTCGAACCAGCCGAGCGCGGGGGCCAGCGAGTCCGGCGAGGCGTCGGTGAGCCAGCGCGTCGTCCCGGCCGCGTTGGCGTAGCGGCCTCCCCGCCGTGTAAGGTAGCCCAGGCGGCGCAGCAGGTCCAGTAACGGGTCCAGCGACGAGAGGGCGGCGCCGAGGCGCGCTGCTAACGCGGCCGGGGTCAACGGACCGGCCGCCAGCGCCTCGAACACGCCCAGGCGATACCCCGCCAGCACCAGGCGAAACGCGGCATGCTGGGTGAAGTCGTACAGCGGGGCGGGGATGACGCCCAGGCGCAGCAGGACGCGCTCGGGCAGGCTTGGCACAAGTGGCATGAGAATCTTTCTAGAAGAGATGCGTGAACTGCAGCGCGACAAAGGCCCCGAACCCGACCGCGGAGGCAAACTGCAGGGCGGCGATGCGGCGGAAGCTGACCAGGAGCGGACGATGGGCGAATCGCGCGCCGATGGCCACCGTCGCCGCGGCCATCAGGGCGAAGCCGCCCGCCATCAGCAACCCGTCGAGCGGGCGTCCCATGGCGGCAAGGGCGCCCAGGCCGGCGACAGCGGCGACCGACAGCAGGACGACGGCGAAGGCGAATGAGCGCGCCGGGCCCAGCGCCATGGCCAGGGTGCGGTCCCCGCGCGCCGCGTCCTCGTCGATCTGGAACACCTGCGTCAGGGGATATAGTCCCAAGGTGGCGCCGGCCGCCACCAGCCCCATACCCCAGAAGCGCGCGTCGCCGAGGGGCAGGCCGCGGCCCGCGCCGGCCAGCCAGCCGGCCACGAAGCCGCCCCAGCCCTGGAAGACCAGGATCAGCAGCGTGCTGAGGTAGGGGTTGCCCTTGAGGCGGGGGACGGGATGCGAGTACAGGATGCCCGCCGCGGCGTAGGCGAGGTAGAACACGACGAACGGCGGGCTGACCGTCAGCGCCAGCAGACCGCCCAGAGCCTGCCACAGCAGCGAGAACGGCAGCGCCCACCGCGGCAGCGTCGGCGGGCGCTCCATGCCGATGACCGGCCCGTCGTCGCGGTCGTAGTAGGAGTTGAAGAGCGTGGCGCCCCCGTACAGGAAGACGTGCAGGGCCAGGAACGCCGTCACGGTCGCCGTCGAGAGGCCCCCGGCGGCGCCGAAGACGCCCCATAGGTAGAGCGGCGCCAGCGTCACCTGCACCGGCAAGCGCAGGTGCAGGGTCACGTGCTCGATCTGCTCTAACAGGCCGACAGAGTGGCCCTCTTCCCGTATGGCGGTCGTCATAGAAACCTCCCGCAAAACCGTCGCCCGTAGGCAACGGTACGTTTATGTCCTCTAAGCGCCTGACGATAAGTTCGGCACGGTTTCTTGGGCGAATCACGCCTAACAAAAACGCGCCAGATTTCTGAGCACATGCTTAGTCTACCGCAGCCGCCTCCGCGCCGAGTTGACGCGAGGGGGCATGTCGCGCGACTATCCGCCGCCGCCGCCCGACGGTCGCCACATCCATCAGGGTATCGAGCATATCTCCGGCCAGGCCTTTCTGGATATGCTGCTACCAGGCTGACGCTTTAGTCGCTGTCGCCCACCGCGGTCAGGAAATCTGCTAGCAAGCGATTGAAGGGGATTTGCTGCTCCAGGTTGAGCGAGTGCGCGGCGCCGGGCAGGATCTCCAGCCGCGCGCCGGGGATGGCGTCGGCCAGCTCGCGCGACAGGTGCGGCGGGGCCAGGATATCGTGCTCACCGGCGATGACCAGTGTGGGCACGCGCAGCCGGGCCAGCCGCTCCACGGTGTCGTGGGCGAGGGCCGCGTCGACCTGGCGGCCGAACGCCGCGGCGTCTTGCGGGTGCGCGCTCTCGGCCACGTAGCGCAGCACGTTCTCGACGTTGCGCGGGCGGGCAAAGAAGCGGTCGGAGAAGATCCAGGCGTTGGCCTGGCGGTAGAAGGTGACCGCGTCCACGCGGGCGTAGATGTCGCGCCACGCCCGCAGCAACTCGCGCTGGCGCGGACCCTGCCGCGCGAAGCTCGAGACCAGGCAGAGCGAGCGGACGAGGGCGGGATGGTCCAGCGCCAGGTGCTGCGCCACCGCCCCGCCCAGTGATAAACCGACCACGTGCGTTGGCGCTGCCCCCAGGCCACGCAGCAGGTCGGCCATATCGTGGGCCATGTCTCCCAGCGCATAGGGCTCCCCGGCGCGGGCGGAGCGGCCCACATCGCGGTTGTCGGGGGCGATGCAGCGGAACGCGGTGTTGAAACGCGCCAATTGCGCCGACCATGCGCTGTGCTCGGCCCCCAGCCCCTGCAGCCAGAGCAGAGGCGGCCCGCTCCCGGACTCCGCGTAGAAAAGGTCCAATCCATTGGCCCGGATAGTTGGCACGGTGCGCTCCCTGTCGCGGTCAGCTGTCGACCGGAGACGATCCCGGATACAGTCTTAAGCATACGCGTTCGCGCTGCAGCCAGCATCGTGAGCCGCGCGCGAACGGCGAATCGTGAGCCGCGCGCGCGAACGGTTGCGGATGGTGAGAGACCTACAGCAGAGCCACCGTGCCAACGGACCGTCATGGAGTCGTGAACCATGCCGTGGAGGGACGGTTAGCGCGCTGCCGCCCCACTGCTCGCGCTCGCCGCCGCCAGGGGCAGCGCGTGAGCGGTATGGCGGCGGCGTTCGTACGCGAGGGCGCCCAGGCCGGCCACAATCGAGCCGATCGTCATCACGACGCCGGCCAATATCCACGGCAGCGGGCGCGCCACGTGGTAGAGCGGGAGCGAGGCGAAGGCGAACGAGGCCCCGCCCAGGGCGCCGATGACCCCGGAGAGCCCCTGCGCGCGCCCGCGCGCCTCGGGCGGCGAGGCGTCGGCCAACAGGCCCTGCGCCGCCGGTTGCCCGAAGACGAAGATGACGCCCTCGAGCACGCCCAGCGCCATGATCCAGCCCAGGTTGGCCACGAACCCGTAGGACACGTAGATGACGCTGACCAGCACGCCCGGCACGGTGATCAGCAGCGCGCGGCCAAAGCGGTCGCTCATCCGTCCGGCGAACGCGCCCAGGAAGATCTGCGGCAGGGCGAAGACGGTGAAGGTGGCGCCGATATAGGCCTCGCTGCCGCCCAGGTCGCTGATCCAGATGGACCACAAAGCGCCCATCATGCCCATCACGCTCTGCGCGCAGAGGATGGCCAGATAGGCGCCTAGCAGCGGCAGGCTCAGCAGGCGTCGCCATGGCACAACGCCCCCGGCCGCCAGGTCCGCGGTTCCCGATACCTCGACCTTTTGCGCCGCCGGCTCGCGCAGGCGTCCCCAAATCAACAGGACCGCGACGACCTCGATGGCGACGTTGACGCCATAGGCGGCGGCGAAGCCCAGGTACTGGCCGATCACGCCGCCGATCAGCGGCCCGAAGAGCATGCCGCCGCTGAACGTCGCGCTGAGCACGCCGTAGGCCTCGGAGCGATGCTCCTCCGGCGTTACGTCCGCGATATAGGCGCTGACGGCGGGCCGGATCGCCGCCACGGAGACGCCCTCGACGAAGCGTAGCCCAATCAGATCGAGCGGGGTGTTGAGCACGATATAGAGCAGCGAGATCAGCGCGTGGGCGACCATGCCCGTCATCAGCACGGGGACGCGGCCCCAGCGGTCGACCAGCCAGCCGGCGGGCAGTTGCGCCACGACGGGGGCCACGAGGAACGACGAGGCCATCAGGCCCAACTCGACGGGCGTGGCGTGCTGCGTGCGGGCGTAGAGCAGGCGCAACGGGAAGACGACCGAGGTCCCCAGGAAGCTCAGGAACATGGCCGCATAGAGCAGCGTCACGTCGCCCCGACCAAGGGCCGAGCCGCCCACCAGCCGCATCATTTTCGCCAGCACCGATATCTCCTCGTCCCTCATTCACCCGCAAAGCCCCATCGGCGGCAACGGCAAGGCCGCCACCGTCCACCTCGATCCTCTTACAGTGTCGCATAGTAGGCCGCCAGAGGATGTCAACCTTTGTCGCTCCGGCATACTAAAGGGGCGCGCGACGACGAAAGGCGGCTTGCTCCCGGTTGCCTTGCCACCTAATCCCGTAGCTTCTACGCGCCGACGATTAATCATGGGCGCGGATGTCTTGGGGGCGCGGGTTGGATGCCCATTCATCGCCGCGGCGAGCGCAGCGTGTACCCCCAAATCTCAGTCCGCTGCAACGGGCAACAGATTGCGATGAGCTATGCGGCGGTCACGTGGAGCAGGAGGGTGGCAGGAATGAGTAGTTCAACAGGGTCGGCACGGCAAGGCGGGAGCAAGGCCGCGGTGGGGGACGTGGCGCCGGATTTCACGTTGCCCACGCACACAGGTGGGACGGTGCGCCTGCACGACCTGATTGGCAAGGACAAAAAGGCCGTCGTGCTGTACTTCTACCCCAAGGACAATACGTCCGGTTGCACCGCCGAGGCCTGTGCTTTCCGGGACAGCTACGAGGCGTTCAAGGAGGCGGGCGCCGAGGTGGTGGGCGTGAGCGCGGACTCCGTGGGGTCGCACGAGGGCTTTGCCGCCAAACACCGCTTGCCGTTCATCCTGCTCAGCGATAGCGGCGGGACGGTGCGCAGGCTCTACGGCGTGGAGCGCACGATGGGCATCCTGCCCGGCCGCGTGACCTACGTGATCGACCGCGACGGGGTGGTGCGCCACACCTTCTCGTCGCGGCTCAATGCGACGAAGCACGTGCGGGAGGCGCTGGCGATGCTACAAGCTCTGGGCGCTCAATAGTAGTCTTTGTAGAGCAGCGCCGCCCAGCCGAACAGCAACCCCGCGGCGGCCGCCAGGCGACGCGTCAGCAGGGCGCGGACGCCTACGGCGCGCACCCGCCGCGCCGCGGCCCCGCCGAAGTAGCACACCTGCGTCGCCTGCCCGGCCATATAGAGCGCGTGGTAGTAGCCCAGGGCATTCCAGCGCCACGGCCGCGGCATAGTCCAGTTGGTCAGCTTCTGGGTCGCCTGGTACACGTGGAAGGCGACCGTGATCCCCGTGGCGGCCAGGACGGCGCGCGCCAGGCGCGACGCGGGCGCCTGGCCCAGCCGCAGGCCGTCGCCCCAGACGTCCATTTGCCGGTCGAGCGCCACGCTCAGCAACGGCAGCAAGACGGCGTCGCCTGCCAGCGCGGAGCGGTACGCCAACGTGGCCTTGTGTTCGCGCACCAAGGGGCTCTTGCGCAGGATCAGGTAGACGTTGCCGACCGCGTTGACCCAAAAGGCCGAGACGCTGGTCACAATAAAGATAGCCAGCCCGCGCTTCGTCTCGGCCTTCATCGCGATAGCCCTTTCACATACCTTCTAACGTCTGGCGCAGCAGACGCGGATCGTCGCTCAGGATGGCGTCGAGGTCGAGCGCGGCCAGGCGGCGCATCTCGGCGGGATCGTTGACCGTCCAGGCCAGCACCCTGATGCCGCGCTCGTGAGCCCGACCGACCAACTCAGGGGTAATACATCGGTGTGCCATATGCAAGAGAGCAGCGCCATGCGCCTGCGTTGCCCTGATTGGATCGGGCGCGGCCTGGTCCACTAACAGACCGGTCAGCACGCGCGGTTCCATGGTCCCCGCCGCCCGTACCACCTCCGCGTCGAACGACGACACGACGACCCGGTCGGCCATGCCGTACGCGGCGATGCGCCGGGCCAGTGGGGGCAACGCGTCCCCGCCGCTCTTGACCTCCACGTTGACCAGCATGCGCCCCGCCAGCAGCGCGAACACGTCGCCCAATTCCGGGATGCCAATGCCCTGCCGTGTCCAGGCGGGGCCTTTGTGGCGGCCGGCGTCGAGCCCGCGCAGGGTTTCCATGTCCGTCTCGGCCACGACGCGGCCGACCCCGGTGGCGCGTTCGGTCGTGGCGTCATGGATGACGGCGAGCCCGCCGTCGCGCGTCAGATGCACGTCCAACTCGACCAGATCCGCGCCGTCGTCCAGCGCCGCCTGGAACGCGGCCAGGGTATTCTCCGGCGCGCGCGCCGACGCGCCCCGGTGCGCGCCGATGTGCGGACGCCGCCCAGTAGATACGTTCACTGCGTCACAATCACTTGTTGTCCATGGTCTAGCGTAATCGCGAACAAGTCGGTCAGGGCGCGTCCAGTGAGTGCTTCATCGAACACGCTACTCCCTCCTTTCTTCGGTATAGGCCTATGGTATCACTCATACGCCCTCGGTCTTGACCGTTTTCACATAGAGAACCGTGATCTTGCACAACTAACGCATCTTCTTTTGCATGCTCATGCCGCGTCGATCTCCTTTTGTTGCATCGATCCGCCACGCAGCCAGAGGCAGAGCCTTGTTAGACTGCGGGAACGATAATACGTAGAGCAGGGAAGTTCGTCTTGAAGTCGCTCTGGTTGTATGTAAGTAACGCATCCGCCTGCAGGAGGGCATGAGCGCCAATGACGAAGTCGGCCAGGATACGCCGTGGCTCCACGGGAGGATTCGTCGCACGCCTGCGTTGAGCATAGGCCCGATATGCCTGTCCTGCCGTGATCCACGTGTCCTTGCTGAGCGCCCAGTCTGTTGTGATGCCTGTTCGCGCGAACATAGCGTCGATTGTTGCGACCGCAATGCTGGGCGCCGCGATCAGCTCCGCATAGACATGGGCGCAAGCGGTCAGATCATCGGCGACGTTGTATGTGTCGAGAACGGCGGCAAGTGCTTGGCCACGCGTCGAGGGGCCATTCAGGACCGGCCAGAGGACGTTTGTATCCAGGGCGAGGCGCATTCCATACTCCGTACTCCATACTCCGTACTCCGTTACGTCGTTTCCCAGGCGTAAGGTCTACCGATGTAAGAACTAGTAGCCCCGCCTCTCGCGTTCTTCGGCTAAGATCTGCTCGATGCTCTTATCCTCCCTATCGCTACCGAGGCCGACGAATTCCTGAAATGAGGCGTGCTGTCGCCGGCGAACGTGCAAGCGGACGGTTTCCTGTTCGCTCGCTGTGTTTGCAGCCGTATCAAACACGAGGGTGTCGCCGTCGCGGAGGTGTAGCGCCTCTCTAACTGCCGGCGGGATCACGACTGTCCCATCTTGAACCGTTGTTTCTACCTGCATCATCTCCTCCTTCAAACCCCATGTATAGCAAAAGCTGCGATGAACTCGCCGTAATGATCTTGCTCCAACGGCCGCGCAAACTCATGGTAGAGACGATCGCCGACTTCTTTGCTTTCGCTTTCGTCGAACATAGCACTCCCTCCCTTCTCTAACATACGCCTATGGTAACACGTCTAAGCCCTCGGCCTGAATCGTTTTCACAGATGGAGATGCTGGGTACAGGGCTGAGGGGGCGGGTATATTGACGCTCGCCACGCGTCGTCGGCGATGCTGTCCAGATCCTGCATCTCGGCGCGCGTCTTAAGAGTACCCCGGAGCGAGCTACCAGTCTGGCTACGCGCCGCGTGCCGCCAGTAGCGCCACGATCTCGTCCAGGATGGCCTCGGCGATGGCGGCCTTGGGGGCGGGGCCGACCTCTCTGGCCGTGCCGTCGGGGCGGATGAGGTGGACGTGGTTGTCGTCGGAGCCGAACACGGCGCCCCCTTCGACGCTGTTGGCCACCACGAGGTCCAGGCCCTTGCGCCGCAGCTTGCGCAGGCCCTCCGCCACGACCTCGCGCGTCTCGGCCGCGAAACCGACTTTGAGCAGCCGCGCCGCGCCCAGCGAGCCCAGGATGTCCGTGGTGCGCTCCAGGTCGAGCATGAGCGACACCTCACCCTTCTTGATCTTGTGCTCGGCGACCTCTCGCGGGCGGTAGTCGGCCACCGCCGCGGCCATCACAAGCGCGTCGGCCGCCGGCGCGCGCTCGTGTACCGCCGCGGCCATCTCGGCCGCCGTGGCGCCGCGCACGGTCTCGACGCCATAGGGCGCGGGCAGGGCGACGGGTCCACTGACCAGCGTAACCCGCGCGCCGCGGTCGCGCGCGGCGACGGCGACGGCGTAGCCCATCTTGCCGGAGCTACGGTTGCTGAGGTAGCGCACGGGGTCCAGCGGCTCCTCCGTCGGTCCGGCCGTCACCAGCAGACGCCGCCCGGCCAGATCGCCGTCGCGGCCCAGGGTCATGACCACGGCGGCGGCGATGTCCTCGGGCTCGGACATGCGGCCGGGACCGCTGGCGCCGTTGGCCAGCCGCCCGGAGACGGGTCCGACCACCAGGGCGCCGCGCCGGCGCAAGGTGTCCAGGTTCGCGCTCAGGGCTGGCTGCGCGAACATCACGGAGTTCATGGCCGGAGCGATCACCAGCGGGGCGGGGCAGGCCAGGGCGGTGCAGGAGAGGGCGTCGTCGGGCAGGCCGAGGGCCAGCTTGCCGATTAGCTCCATGGTGGCCGGGGCGATCACCAGCGCGTCGGCCCAGGCGGCCAGGCGGATATGCGTCTCGCCCTCGGGCGATTCGGCCCACAGGTCGGCGAAGACGCGCCGGTTGGTCAGGTTCTCCAGGCTGAAGGGCGTGATGAAGCGCGCCGCCGCCGCGCTCATGACGGCCTGCACCTCTGCGCCCCGCGCCATCAGCAGGCGGATGGTCTCGACCGCCTTGAACGCGGCGATCCCGCCGCCCACCCCGAAGAGAACCTTGCCGTCCGTTTTCATCGTCACCTCGCCCTTGGTTGCTCCCATCCCACCTGTAGTGTACAATCGTGATCGTGTCTCAATAGCCATTAGCCTTTAGCTATTAGCCGTTAGCTACTGGCTGGGGACGCCTCTCGTGGTGTGTAGTAACACATCAACGGGGGCGTACTACCTTGTGGCCAGCCAATGGCTAATTACTAATGGCTAACGGCTAATTACTAATGGCTAATAGCCGTGGGAGGTTTCGCGCGTGAAGACGGCCCTGATTACCGGGATCACCGGGCAGGATGGCAGTTACCTGGCCGAGTTCCTCTTGGAGCAGGGCTACCGTGTGGTGGGCATGGTGCGGCGCAGTTCCACAGAGAATTTCAGCCGCATCCAGCACCTGACCGACCGCACCGAGGTCGAGATCGTGCAGGGCGACTTGCTTGACCAGTACTCCCTGATCGCCCTGCTCCAGCAGTATCGCCCCAGCGAGGTCTACAACCTGGCGGCGCAATCGTTCGTGCCCACCTCGTGGAACCAGCCGGTGCTAACCGGCGAGTTCACGGCGCTCGGCGTCACGCGCATGCTCGAAGCGGTGCGTCTGGTCGACCCCACTATCCGCTTCTATCAGGCCAGCTCGTCCGAGATGTTCGGCAAGGTGCAGGAGACGCCCCAGACCGAGACGACCTCCTTCTACCCGCGCAGCCCCTACGGCGTGGCTAAGGTCTACGGCCACTGGATCACCGTCAACTACCGCGAGAGCTACGACCTCTTCACCTGCTCCGGCATCCTGTTTAACCACGAATCGGCCCGCCGGGGGCTAGAATTTGTCACGCGTAAAGTCACGTACAACGTCGCCAAGATTCATCTCGGCCTTGCGGATATGCTGACGCTGGGCAACCTGGATTCGCAGCGCGACTGGGGCTACGCCAAAGAGTATGTCGAGGCGATGTGGCTGATGTTGCAGCAGGACAGGCCCGACGACTACGTGGTGGCGACTGGCGAGACGCACTCGGTGCAGGAGTTGGTGGAGATCGCCTTCGGGCGCGTGGGGCGCGGTTGGCAGGACCACGTGCGCATCGACCCCGCCCTGGTGCGGCCCGCCGAGGTCGACCTGTTGCTCGGCGATGCGGGCAAGGCACGCCGTGTGCTAGGTTGGGAGCCGAAGACGTCGTTCAAGGAGCTGGTAGAGCTGATGGTCGACGCGGATATTGCCCTACTGCGGAAGGAGAGCGGACATGGCCGACGATAAGGACGACAAGAAAAATCAGGACGCCAAAGCGAAAGACGTCAAGGAGACGACCCCGGTGCGGTATCCCAGCGCGGAGGCGCCGCGCCTGCTCAACGTGGTGGCCTCCGCGCTGAGCGCGGCGGCCATCGCGGCCCAAGCGGCGGTGGCCATCTCGCAACAGATGGGTAAGTCCAAGCGGGAGAAGGCAGGCCTGGAGGGCGCCGTCCGCCTGACCCTGGCCGTGACCCTGGCGCGCGCCATCCCCTCCGTCCTGAGCGAGATTCGCACCATCAACCGCGAGTTGCAGCGGGGGAAGTCAAGGATTTAGCACCTGTCGCGCCGGTTCCACCGGCTACGCGCACTTGACATATCTTAACCCGGCTGTTATCATTTGTGGAGAGGGGGACGTACAATGTCGTCCCCTGGAGGAACACATGAAGCCAAACATCCATCCCGAGTACCACCACGACGCCCGCGTCTCGTGCGCGTCCTGCGGCGCGACCTTCGCGACCGGCTCGACCCGGACCAACCTGCGCGTCGACGTTTGCTCCAACTGCCACCCCTTCTACACGGGGCAGCAGCGCATCATCGACACCGGCGGTCAGGTCGAGCGCTTCCGCCGCCGCGCTGCGGCCGCGGCTGGCGCGCGCAAGCAAGAAGCGTAGCGACGCCCGCTCCTGAGCGGGTAGAGCAGGGCTGCGCCATCACAACAGATGGCTCGAAGCCAGCACCACGAGGACACCGCGACGGGAGGCAGAGTATCATCTGCCTCCCGTCTTTATTTATGCGCCCAGCTGCTATGGCAGCTTACCACGCGCCGGTTGGGGCGGCTACGTGGATAAGTGAAGGATAAGGATAGGGACAATGACGTTCAGCTACGGCGGCCAGGCCTTGATCGAAGGCGTGATGATCCGCGGCCGGCACGGCGTCGCAGTGGCCATACGCGACCCCGAGGGCCGCATCGTGACGCACACCGAACCTTTGCAGGGCGGCCTGTACCGTACCCCCGTCGGCCAGTTGCCCTTCATCCGGGGCGTCCTGGCTTTGTGGGAGACACTGACCGTGGGCACGCGCATGTTGCTCTACTCGGCCAACGTTGCCGCCGGCCTCTCCCCGGCCGATCAGCCGCCCGGATCGGTGACAGGGACGGTCGTGGGCACGCTCTCCGCCGCCGTGGCCCTGTTCTTCGTCTTGCCGCTGCTGCTGCTCAACCGCGCTAACAAGCGCGTCCGGAGTCCACTGGCCTCGAACCTGTTGGAGAGCCTCGTGCGGCTGGGACTCTTCGTGGGCTATATTGCCCTCATCTCGCGCATGGACAACATTAAGCGCGTGTTCGCCTACCACGGCGCCGAGCATAAGGCCGTGCATGCCCACGAGCACGATGTGCCCCTGGAGGCCAGCGAGGTGCAGCGCTTCCCCACCGCTCACCCGCGCTGCGGCACGGCCTTCCTGTTGCAGGTGATGCTGCTCTCGGCGGTGATCTTCTCCTTGTTCGGGCGTCCGTCGCTGGGGCGTCGCATCCTGCTGCGCGTGGTCATGGTCCCGGTGCTGTCGTCACTCAGCTACGAGCTCTTGCGCGTCGGCGCCCGCGCCGGCAACGCCCCCTTCACCCGCATTCTGGTGGGACCAGGCCTGGCGCTGCAGCGTCTGACCACGCGCGAGCCGGACGACGCGCAGGTCGAGGTGGCCATCGCCGCCATGAAGGGCGCGCTGGACATGGATCGGGCCGCCGGCTCCGCCCCCGCCGTCAACGAAGAGGAACTGACGTAGACGGGCTGGTTGCGCCTGGTCCTGAAGGACCACGGCGGGCGGCTCACCATCACATTTGACGGACACGTCCCCGGAGGAAGCCAATGAGTGCCATCCTGGATAAAGTGGCGCGCATCGAGTCGCGCTATGACGAGCTGAACGAGCTGCTCTCGCAACCCGACGTCGCCTCGAACCCGGAGCTGCTGCAGCGCTATGGTCGCGAGCAGTCCTCGCTCGGGGAGATCGTGGCCGCCTTCCGTGAGTTGCGCGAGGTGACGCGGGACATCGCCGAGACCGAGACCCTGCTGGCCGACGGCGCCGACCCCGAGTTGCAGGGGATGGCGCAGGAGGAACTGCGCACCCTGCGCGCCCGCGAAGAGGACATCACAGAGCGCCTCAAACTGAGCTTGATCCCGCCCGACCCTCTCGACGAGAAGGGCGTCATCGTCGAGGTGCGCGCCGGCACCGGCGGCGACGAGGCCGGCCTGTTCGCAGCGGAGTTGGTGCGCATGTATAGCCGCTACGCTGAGCGCCACCGCTGGCAGATCGAGATGCTCAACAGCAACGAGAACGCGGCCGGCGGCTTCAAGGAGGCCGTGTTCGAGGTCCATGGGCGCAGCGCCTACGGCCGCATGAAGTTCGAGAGCGGCGTGCATCGCGTGCAGCGCGTCCCGGAGACGGAGGCGCAGGGGCGCATCCATACCTCCACGGCTACCGTGGTGGTGCTGCCCGAGGTCGATGAGGTCACGGTCGATATCAATGAGAACGACCTGCGCATCGACGTGTATCGCTCGACTGGTCACGGCGGCCAGAGCGTCAACACCACCGACTCGGCCGTACGCATCACGCACAAGCCCAGTGGTCTGGTGGTGACCTGCCAGGACGAGAAGAGCCAGATCAAGAACAAAGCCAAGGCCATGACGGTGCTGCGCGCGCGGCTCTACGCCATGGAGGAAGAGAAGCGTCAGGCCGAGTTGGGCCAGCAGCGCCGCCTGCAGGTGGGCTCGGGCGAGCGCGCCGAGAAGGTCCGCACCTATAACTTCCCGCAGGATCGCCTCACCGACCACCGCGTCGGACTGACCCTGCATGGCCTGCCGATCATCCTCGACGGTGAGTTGGACGGCCTCTTCGAGGCCCTTGTCACGGCCGACCGCGCCGACAAGCTCGCCGCGGAGGCGGGTGATTAGCCACTCGCCGTGGGCCTTTGACCCAAGTCGCATGGCAGGGTACGGACACTGAAGGGTTCCCATGCGTGCCAAGATAATCCAACCGGCGCAAATTAGAAATCAATGCATGTTGGCCAGAATATCTTTGCGCGGACGCAAGCTCTTGGCTCGTCCGTCCGAGACACTTCAGTGTCCGTGATTTGCCATGCGACTTCAGTCGCAGGCCCCATTGCCAGCAAGCCGAATGCAGCACTCCCGGACGCATGACGACCATTTCCCGAGCCGTCGCGGCGGCCGCTGATCTGCTGCGGGCCTCCGGCGTCGAGGATGCGCGGCTGTCGGCCGAGGTGCTGCTGGCGCATGTGCTGGGGGCGGGACGCATCTATCTGATCGCGCATGGGGACGACCCGCTATCGGTCGAGCAGGAGGCCGCGTACACCGCGCTGGTCGCGAGGCGGTCGGGCGGCGAGCCGGTCGCCTACCTGACCGGCCACAGGGGGTGGTACGATCTCGACCTGCGCGTGACCCCCGATGTGCTGGTACCGCGGCCGGAGACGGAAGGGCTGCTCCTGCGCGCGCTGGCCTGGGCGGAGCGGCATCCGGCGCCGGCCGCCGTCGACGTGGGGACCGGGTCGGGCGCGCTGGCCATTGCTCTGGCGCGGGCGCTGCCTCGCGCCCGCGTCTTCGCCACCGACGTCTCGCCTGCCGCGCTCGCCGTGGCGCAAGAAAACAGCGCGCGCATCGCCGGGGGAGCAGGTCCGGATCGGCCCGAGCCCGTGGTGACGTTCTTGCGGGGCGATCTGCTGGCGCCCCTGCCCGCGCCTGTGGACCTGATCGTGGCCAACCTGCCCTACATCGGAGAGCGGGAATATGAGAATCTGGCACGGGATGTGCGTCTGTATGAGCCACGCCTGGCCCTGGTTGGGGGCGCGGGAGGGCACGAGCTCACCGTGCGCCTGCTGGCCTCGGCGCCCCGTTACCTGCGTCCGGGCGGCGCCCTCTACGCCGAGATTGGCCCGCCGCAGGCCGATGCCGTCCGCGCGGCCGCGCAAGCCGCCTTCCCACGAGCCGAGGTGCGGCTCGAGGCGGATTACTCCGGATTGATACGCTACCTTGCCGTCGAAGACCACCCTGCCGATAACATGTGATACAAGAAGGAGACCACAGTGCGACACGTTCGATTCTTCACACCGCTAATCGCCGCCATGGGACTCACCGCGCTTGCGGGCTATTCTGGCGTGGGCGTCGGCGCCCGCGCCACCTCTCCCGCCGTCGCGACGGCCACGGGCGCCGCGACGGCCATGAGTACGGCTACGGCCGGGTCTACGGCCTCGACGGCGGGGACGCCCACGCTCGGACCGACGCAGACGGTGATGGCCAGCGAGTCGGGCGCCGGCGCCACGGCGTCGCTATGGGCCGGCTTGCCCACGCGCACGCGGGTGAAGTCGGGTACGCCCGGCGATCCGGTCAACATCGCGTTCGAGGGCACGCAGCCCCAGATCATGGCGGCCTTCCAGAAGATCGGCTGGGTCAAGGCCGACCCGTTGTCGCTGCGCGACGACATCCGACTGGCCAGGGCTTTCCTGGCTCACAGATCCTATCCCACGGCGCCGGTCAGTAATCTCTACTTGTTCAACCGGCCGGAAGACGTCGCCGTGGAGCACGAGCTGGGCTCGGTCTCCAAGCGGCACCACGCGCGCTTCTGGGACACGGGGCGCCAGGACGCGGGGACGCACAAGGAATTGTGGATCGGCGACTGCTCCCAGGACACCAACGTGGAGCCCCTGCGCAAGCACGGCATCATCGTCGGCACCACGCACCATATCGACCCCAATCTCGACCGCGAGCGCGACTATATCTTCGGCTTGATGAAGGGCGCTGGCCTGGTCGGGAGCCTGGTGATCGAGCCTGGCATGGGCCGCACCACCAACGGACGCAACGCGGGTGGCGATCCCTTCTCGACCGACGGCAGGGTTGACCTGATCATCCTGAAGTGACGAGTGACGAGTGAAATGTCAGCTTTACCGCGAGACCTTTTCCGACGCTATGACAGCAGCCCCGATGAGCAATTTTACACTGAGCCGCGCCTGGTCACGCACATCGACGAGGGGGCCATCGCGGCCGTGACCCAGATCTATCGCGAGTTCTTCCCCGCCGGCGGCGCCATCCTGGACCTGATGAGCAGCTGGGTCAGCCACCTGCCGCCCGAGGCCGCCTATGGCCGGGTGGTCGGGCTCGGCATGAACGCCCGGGAGCTGGACGCCAACCCGCGCCTGGACGAGCGCGTGGTGCGGAACCTCAACCGCCGGCCCGACCTCCCCTTTGGCGACGGCGAGTTCGACGCGGCGGGCTGCTGCGTCTCGGTGCAATACCTGACCGACCCCGTAACCGTGTTCCGCGAGGTCGGCCGCGTGCTCAAGCCCGGCGCGCCGTTCGTGGTCGCCTTCTCCAACCGCTGCTTCCCGACCAAGGCCGTGGCCGTCTGGCAGTCGCTGGACGACGAGGGGCACAAGGGGCTCGTCAGGCAGTACTTCCAGGAGGCGGGCAACTGGGGCCGTGTCGAGACGCGCGACCACCGCGGCGGGCGCTGGCGCGGCGACCCGCTCTACGCGGTCGTGGGCCGGTCGGTAGGCAGCGGACACGGACAGTAGGCAGAGTTGGAGGCCGTCCTAATCGACATGCAAGACCGCCTTTCCCATGATCTTGCGGTCGTGTAGCGTGCTGACGACTCGGCGGAGGCTGCGCCAGCCCAACTCAGCCCCGATCCGAGGGACGAGCGCGTCGTCGATGGTCAGCGACACGAGCAGGTCCAGGTCGGCGCCGACGGACTCCAGTGTTCCCGCCCGGCGATGATGTATCAGGGGGCCATCGGCGGACCTTGCGCGCCCCGCATCCGTTCGCGAACGAATGCCAGGAATGTCGCGACCGCCACGGGCCGGTACCGATCCGCCGGATAGGCCAGCGACACCGTCCGCGTCGGCGCGGGCGGCGCGAGCGTGACCACCCGGACCGGCGGGCCGTCCATCTCCATGGCCGAGCGCGGCGCCAGGGCCACGCCCAATCCGGCCGCCGCCAGCGCGCGCACCGTCGCCAGCTCGGCGTTCTCGAACGCGATCCGCGGGGCGAACCCGGCCGCCGCGCAGGCCTGCAAGAGCGTGTGCCGCAGGCCGAAGCCCGGCGCGAAGGCGATGAACGGGGCGGCCGCCAGGTCGCCCAGCGCCACCGGGGCGGGCGGGACGAAGGGCGACGCCGGCCCCGCGATGAGGACGAGATCCTCGGTGAAGATGTCCTCGACGGCCAGGCCGCGCGGCAGGTGGTCCGCCGGGTAGAGCCCGGCGAGTTGGTGCGCCAGGGCCAGGTCGAGGCGGCCGGCGTCCAGCCGGTCGATCAGGGCTGTCGTGGCCCCCTCGTGCAGGGCGACCTCGACGCCCGGATGGCGGCGGTGGAAGGCGGCGAGGAGGGCCGGCAGGCGCACCTGCGCGAGCGAGGGCACGACGCCGACGCGCGCCTGGCGCCCGAGGCGATTGAGGTGGGACGTCGACAGGCGAGGGCCGAAGCCACGCGGCTCGGCTCCTGGATGCGGCGCTGATCCGCGCCCTCGCGTCGGCGCTTGCCAAGGGCGACCGTCATGCGGGGTCCCCTCCCCGATTGGATCGGCGCGCTGGCGCCGCCGACGGGTGCGGCCAGCGGCAAGCCGGCTATCGATCGGCGCGATAGCGACGGCGGGCGGCCACATGAACTGCACCGCCTCGCCGGCCGCCGGCGGGGCGCTGGCCTACCGGCCGTCCGACCGGTCAATACCGGATGCCTTTACCTGCCAGACGTGCTTCGAACTCCTAGTCCAGAGCCGGGACGCCTATCCCGAGCGCCTGTGGCCGAAATCGGGACAGCGGGACAGCGGGACAGCGGGACAGCATCACTAGCCAGACCCGCCGCGCGGACATCCGAGCCGTGCCGCCCTATGACCCGCTTACTGTGCGTTCGCGGGGCGTGCGGCCAACTTGACGTTGACGGTGAGGGTCCGGCCGGCACGGAAGACGCTCAGGCGCACCGTCTGCCCTGTCTGGCGCGCGCGGATCACGGTTTGCAGGGTGTGGTTCTGGTCGATGGCCTGACCGTCGACCGCCGTGATGATGTCCCTGGTTTGCAGGCCGGCCCGCGCCGCCGGTGTGTTGGGATAGACCTGCCGGACATAGGCGCCCGTGGGCAGGCTGTACATCGACGCCGTTTGTGGGTCCAGCGCCGGCGCGTCGACGCCGAGGTAGCCGGGCGCCACGTGCAGTAAGTTGCCATTGCCGGGCGCCGCGTGCCGCAGGCTGTCGTCGACGAAGGAGCGCGCCGTGTCGCTGGGGATGGCGAAGCCAAGGCCCTGCGCTTGATCGCCGCTCGACGGGTCGATGGTGAACGTGCCTCCGAACGGATCTTGTCCTCCAAAGGGGTCCCGGCCCTGCCCCTGGCCATTCCCCGAGCCCTGGCCTGCGCGCACGATGGCCGTGTTGATGCCGATGACACGGCCGTTGAGGTCGACCAGCGGGCCGCCGCTGTTGCCGTGGTTGATCGCCGCGTCGGTCTGCAGCGCGCCCGAGATGCTGGGGCCGGGATTGGAGCCGTTGCCGGGCTCCTGGATGGTGCGCCCCACGGCGCTGACGATGCCCTCGGTCACGGTATTGTTGTACGAGCCCAGCGGGTTGCCGATGGCCAGGACGGTCTCGCCCGGCTGCACCCCCTTGCTGTCGCCGAACTGCGCGTAGGCGGGGACCGGACCATCGACATGGATCAGGGCGAGGTCGATGTCCACGTCCTCGCGCACCACCGTCGCGGTCACCTTCGCGTTGTTGTTGAAGACCACGCTATAGGTACTGCCACCACTGACGACGTGGTCGTTAGTCAGGATGTCGCCCTTACGGTCGATGATGATGCCCGAGCCGGTGGCGGTGAAGCTATTGCCGGTTTGCGGGTCGGCGCCGCTGGACACGATCGTGACCACCGCCGGGCCGACCCCCTTGACCACCTGCACCGCGCGGTCGTTGGTATCGACCAGCCGCAGCGGAGGAGTCGCGCTGTTGTCGCGGGCGATCACGCCGGCCGGTCGCTGCGGGGTGGTGAACGCCGGCAGGACCGGCCCCGCGTCGACCGAGGTCAGCGCGCGGCCGGCGATGCTCCCGGCGATACCGCCGCCGATCGTGCCCAGCAACAGCGCCGCGACGACGGCGCCGCGTCCTACACCCCTGTGTGGGATCACCTGGACGCGCCGTAGCGGCTCCGTGGGCTGGTCATAGTGGTCATAGGTATAGCCTGGCCCTGCCTGTGCCGGGCCGTAGGCCGGTTGGCCCCGCGTATCGGTGGTGTGGACTTGATCGTCGCCGGGCAAGCTCTGGGTGTCGCTCGATCCGTTCTGGTTGCCGAATGGTTCCATTGCGTTCTATGTCCTCTCGCGGGAGATGTGTCTTGACGATGCAGTTATCGGCATGGTTCAGACATATGGTGACAATTCAGGCGTGGCTGACGCGGCATCCACACAGGAACGACGCGCCAATTTTCAGTGTACGTCGTGCGAACTGTCACCATATTTCCAGGCGCGAAATGAACCATGCCCAATCATCTTATTTTATACCGAATAGGACCGCTTTCCGAACCATGGGCAACAGGGAGATTTTCTTGATCGGACATTAGAACGCCTCCGACCGCCAGAAGACCCAGTCCTGCGGCGGGAAGAGACGAGCAAGGGCGTTGCCCGCAACGCCCGGCAACGCCAGCGCGTCGAGGTCGTCGTGGGCGTGCTCGACGCCGAAGAGCAGGGCCAGGAAGACGGACTCGGGCACGACGTAGCGGTCGGCCATCCCCGGACGCGCCACGTCGATGGAGGCGCCGTGCAGGCGCAGCGCGGCGCCCCCTTGCAAAGAGCCAAAGCGGATCGTCAGCTCGGCCAGGAGCCCGGCGCGTAACGCGCGCGACTCCAGCATGGCGGCGAGGCGGCGCAACAGCCGAGCCGGGTCGACCACGCGCACCAGCAGGTCGCGCCGCTCGCGCACGTGGACGTGCCGGCCCAGCGCCTGGCGCACTACGCGCCGGTCGTCGACGGGCAGGCCGCAGCGCATAATGACGGCGTCGGGCGCCGCGTCGGCGACGTCACACAGCAGCGCGCGCCAGGTCCCGCTAGTCCGCGAGGAGAGCAACAGCTCGACCACCTCGACCTGCTTGCCGAGCGGTTGGGCCGCGATGAAGCCGACCACCGCGCCGGTCTGCTCGACCGCCACCCGCAAAATCATCCCGCGCAGGTAGAGCACGGCGAGGTGGTCGGTGAGACTGTCCGCATCGTGCAGCACGCTGCCGGTGCGGCCACGATTGGCCCTCTGGTGCAGCGCCAGCAAGCCGCCAAGGTCGCGCTCCTCGATAGAACGGACGCAGAGCGCGTCTGGCATAGACAGAGGCGCGATCGTGCCTGCATCCGTTGTCGAGGGTAGCGTCCCCGTGTCCCCCGTGTCCCCCGTGTCCCCTACGCCTTCCGGCCCACAGTTCAGGGCATCCGGCGGCAGGTGCAGCGTTGTCTCCGTCAGCGCATGCCAGCCCAGACGGGTGTACAACGTACGTGGCGGCGCGGTGATGATGGCCAAGGCCAGGCCCGCCTGGTCCATCGCGGTCAGGCATTCTACCAGCAGCGTGGAGGCCAATCTTTGACGCTCAAAGGATGGTTCGGTCTGCAGGCTTGCGATGCCGCCCACGTCTACGGTGGTGGCGCCTATACGCAGCAGGCGCGGATAGACTTTGGCGCAGGCGACGATGCGTCCACCCGTCCAGGCCAGGCGGAACTGGCCCGGATCGAAGCCCGGATCGGCCAGCAGGAGGGCGCGGACATGGCCGGCATCCCCTTCGGCCGTCGCCAGGAGCGCGCAGACCTCGTCGAGGTCGGAGGCGCGGGCCGGACGGAAGAGCATATATACCCCTTAGTTGTTAGTCATTAGTCGTTAGTTATTAGTTCCCATGCCCCATGATTATGTGCGTGTGTGGGCAGGGATAAGCAAACGTGCGCTGTGTGCTCCCTACCGGTAGTGACCATGCCGGATACCGACCATCCTCTATAATGCTGGTAGCCAACAAATAACGACTAACGACTAACGACTAACGACTAACAACTAATGACTAACGGGTGATACCACATCTTAGCGGAATCGGCGGAGCGTGGTGTTTTTTTCTCCCCACCTCAGTACCGGAGCGATGACGCCTGATGACAAGCAGCGACCAGCAGACGATGGCCGGCGACGGCCTCGGATCGGACGATAGCCTGCGGCGCCTGACGGGGCTGACGCCCGAGCAGGTGCGGTTGCTTCCCGAGCGGTCCGCGGCGGAGGTTGCCAGTCTGATAGCGCGCCGCGTTGGCCTTGACGCCGCCCTCCAACTGCTCGATGCGTTGCGCACTGGGGAGGAGCGGTTGACGTTGGCCGCGCTGCAGGTCGAGCTACTGATCGACGCCGGGCGCTATGGCGAGGCCGTCGCGGCGGCGCGGGCCTGCCTGGAGCGCCGAGAATCGCTCTCCGTACGCGGGCATCTGGTGCGCGCCCTGCTCAACGAGGGCGCCCTCGACGAGGCTGCGGACATCGCGGCCATGCTGCTCGACGCGGAGCCGGAGCGCGTCACCTCGCTGCAGTCCGCCGGCCTCGTCGCTCTCAAGCAGCGCGACCTTGCCGCCGCGACGGTGCACTTCGAGCGTCTGCTGGAGTTGCACCCCGATAGCCCCACGGGCCTGCGCGGTCTGGCCCGCGTCGCGCAGGCCGCGGGCGACGCCGACAGGGCGCTGCGGCTGGCCCTGCAGGCCATGGACCATTACGGCGACGATCGCGCCCCGATCGATCTTGCGCGCGAGGTCGCGCGCTATGCAGGCCGCGCTGCCGATGCCACACAGGCCGGGGCGGCGCAACAGCGCGCCGAGCGGGTTCAGGCCATGCGCGAGGCGACGCTGGCCGAACGCGAGGCCGGCCTGCCAGCCAGGTTGGCCGAGCGGTTAGCGGGCGGCACGGCGCATCGGTCGTCCGAGGATACGGCGCAACGGTCGTCCGAGGATACGGCGGTGGCTCCGCGCGAGCGACGTCAGCGACGCGAGCGGCGCACACGGCATGGGACAGCGCGGCGCGAGGCCGATGTGCTGCCGCCCGTCGAGGAGGCGTCCGCGCTGCCCGCGGCCCCGCCGTCCGATCCCGCCGCGCACGAGCGGTTGGTCGCGGCGCTGCGCGAGGCCTTCGGCTACGACGAGTTCAGGCCGGGACAGGAGGAGACCGTCGCGGCGGTGCTGGCCGGGCACGACACGCTGGCCGTGATGCCCACGGGCGCCGGCAAGTCCTTGTGCTATCAGCTACCCGCCTTCCTGCGCGAGGGCGTCACCCTGGTCATCTCGCCGCTGATCGCCTTGATGAAGGACCAGGTCGAGTCGCTGCCACCGGCGCTGCTGGCGCAGACGACGCTGGTCAACAGCACGCTGGAGAGTAGAGAGCTGGGCCTGCGGCTGGGCGAACTCGCGGCGGGACGGTACCGCCTGGTCTATGCCGCGCCGGAGCGCCTGCGCCAGCGGCCTTTCGTGCATGCGCTGGCGCGGGCCGGCGTGCGCCAGGTGGTGATCGACGAGGCGCACTGCCTCAGCATGTGGGGCCACGATTTCCGGCCCGACTACCTGTTCGTGCGCCGGGTGCTGCACGACCTGGGCGAGCCGCGGGTGCTGGCTATGACCGCCACGGCGACGCCCGCCATGATGGCCGAGATCGCGGCCAGCCTGGACCGCGCGCTGTGCGTGGTCAACACCGGCGTGCTGCGCGACAACCTGTTCCTTATCGCGCAGGCGGCGGACACGGAGGAGCACAAGCTGCGCCTGCTGCTGCCGTTCGTGCAGCGGCAGCAGCGCCGCGGGTCGGGCATCGTCTACGTCAACAGCCGCGACCACGCCGAAAAGTTGGAGCGCGACCTGCGCCGGGCCGGGGTCGACGCGCGGGCCTACCACGCGGGCATGCCCCTCAGCGCGCGCGACGCCCTGCAGAACCACTTCATGAATGGCGAGGTGCGCGTGATGGTGGCCACGGTGGCCTTCGGTATGGGCGTGGACAAGGCCGACATCCGCTTCATCGCCCACTACAATCCGCCGCGCTCGCTCGAAGCCTACTCCCAGGAGTCCGGCCGCGCCGGCCGCGATGGCAAGCCGGCCGTGTGCCTGCTGCTGCACACGCGCGGTGACCGCGCCAACCTGAGGAAGTGGAGCCGCGAGCAAGCGGTGGACAAGGACGGCCTGCGCGCGGTGTACCGCTCCTTGCGCGGGCTGCTCGGGCATGGCGGCAACGGTAGCGGCATCGACGGGACGGGGCTGGTCGACGCCGTGGAGTTGCGCGACCGGCTGAGCTATGACGGGCAGTCCGAGGTCGACCTGCGCGTGGCCATCAGCATCCTGGAGAACGCCGCCCTGCTGCGGCGCGGGCCGGATGTGCCGCGCGGAGCTACCGTTACCCTGTTGAGCGATCTCAGCCCCGGCTTCGACCCCGGCCCCGGTATGCATCCTGAGCCCGGTCCCGACCCCGCCCTTGACCCCGTCCTTGACCCTGGCTCCGGTCCCATCACCCCTCTTGAGCCCGGTCCAACGGAGACGACCGCGCCCGCTAACGGGGATTTGTGGGATCGTTTCGTGCAGCGCGCGCGGCTCGATCCCCATGTCGTGGCCGGCAATGGCGGTCGTGGTGGTGGGGGGCCGGCGCGGCCCGGCGCGTCGGCCCCGATCGACCTGGTCGTGGTGGCCCGCAGGCTGGGCATGGACGCCGTCGCGCTGGAGGACCAACTCCTCACCTGGCAGGACGAGCGGCGGCTGGTCTACCGTCCCGTCGGCCGCGACATGCTGATCGAGCTGCTGCCACCGCCGCCGGACACGGCCGGGCGCATGGACGCGATCCTCGACGGCATGGCCGAGCGCAACGAGCGGCGGCTGCGCGTGCTCTCCGCCTACCTGGACACGGGCCACTGCCGCCACGCCTTTATCGCGCGCCACTTCGGGCACGACGAGCCGGAGGGCTGCGGCCGCTGCAATGTGTGCCGGCCCATCACCCTGGAGGAGTGGCGCCCGGCCGAGGGCGAGCGCATCGACGACCCGGCCGAGGCGGTGCGCCGCCTGGTGGCGCGCTGCCCGCTCGACTATGGCCGCAGCGGCGTGGTCGAGGTGCTCAAGGGCGCGGTTACGCGGCGCATGCACGCCGACCGCGCGGGCGCCCTCTTCGGCTCGCTGGCCCACCTCTCCAAGGGCGCCATCACGCGCGTCGTCGACGACCTGCTGGCCGAGGGTGAGATCGTCATCGAGTTGCGCGACGATTTCGCCGTGCTGCGGTGTAGGTAGTTGCCAGTTGCCAGTTGCCAGTTGCCGATAGGCGGTAGATCAGCAACGCGATACACTCCTAACTGACGACCAGTCGTCGATGACCGACAACTGACAACTGACAACTGACAACTGACAACTGGAAACTATCGTGAACATCATCATCGTGGGCTGTGGGCGCGTCGGGGCGCTGCTGGCCCGGAACCTGGATGCGAAGGGGCACCACGTCACCGTGGTGGACCAGGAGCAAATGGCCCTTAACCGCTTGCCGCCGGACTTCCATGGACAGACCCTGCTCGGGTCGGGCGCCGACATCGACGTGCAGCGGCGGGCCGGCGTGGAGAGCGCCGACGTTTTCGTGGCCTGCACCCCCGGCGACAACCGCAACATCGCCGCCAGCCAGATCGCGCGCGAGATGTTCCACGTCCCCAAGGTGGTGGCGCGGATCAACGACCCCCTGCGCGTCGAGGTCTTCCGTGAGCTGGGCCTGGAAACGGTCTGCCCCACCCTCCTCGGCGCCGAACTGGTCCGCGAGGCCCTCCTGGGGGGTGACACGTGAGCGGTGGGTGGGGTACGCTTATGATGCTACCCCTACTTGTCAATGATCATCCTTCTATACCCAGGGATACGCGATCAACCAGGAGGTATCCCATGCGCGTCTTCCGCGTCGCCGCACTGCTCGCTCTACTTGCCCTGCCGGCCGTCATGCTCCGTCCGGTAGCGCCAGCCCACGCCGCCGGCGGCGCTGGCGCCGTGTTGTTGCGCTATCACTTCGCGGTCGGCCAGACAACCGGCTACAAGGCCAGCGTCACGATCAAGGAGGTTGTCACCGCCGGGCCGCGCCCGGTTACCCGACGGCGCCTATCAGCCCGGCGTACGCCACGTGCGCTGTCGGGGCCGCCTGGACCTGGACATCAGGCGCTCCAGGTCGCCGAGCCGGCTCCGCGCGCTCAGCCGCTGCTCCCACATTTTCTGCACAGGGTTGTCGGGGTCGGGGTCGGTCTGCGTCCAGATATCAAACCAGGTGCGCGCGCCATCCATCTCACCCTCGGCCATGCATAGCTCCAGTTGCGCGTGCATCAACGCGCTGAACTCGCTGACGTGGAAGTGCTTGCGCGCCATCACGGGCTGCAGCAGCGCCCGCGCCTCGTCGATCCGCCCGTCCGTGATGCGCAGGATGGCCAGATTGGTGCGGCCAAACAGGTAGTCGGGATCGAGCGCGTGGATGCGCTCGACGAGGGCGCGGAACTCCTCCTTGCGCCCCTGACGGTTGAGCGCGGCGGCCAGATTGTTCAACAGGTCGGGCGCGTCCGGCGCCACCTCCAGCGCCCGCCTCAGCAGGCGTTCCGCTCGCTCGGGCTGGTTGGCGCGCATCAGGCCGAGCGCCTCGTTCTCCCAGTCCCGCACGCGCCCCGTGTGGCGCTCGACGGGCTCACCGTCCACCTGGAAGTGCATGGGCTGGATCTCGCGCCACTGGCCCTGCACCCACATACGCACCGGGCCGGGCGGGACCAGGCCGGCATCCTGGACCGGCTCGATCGCTTCCGTGCGCAGGCCATCGGGTCCGTGCTGGCCAAGCGCGAAATCGCGCAGCGCCGGCAAGAGCTCGGGCGCTTGCGACAACAGCGCCAATTGCAGCGCGAAGTCACGCCCCATCGGGTCGCCGCGCTCCAGCAGTTCGGGGACCAGGCGGACCATCAGGGGATGCCGCGCCAGAAAGCGGCGCTGGCCCCGCGCAATGGCCTCGTCACTCTGTCCCCGCCGTGTTGACGCCTCGGATTGGGCCACCAGATTGTCGATGACCGCCTGGGGAACCCATTGCGCCAGGGAGAACGGCCACGGCGCGTGGCGCTCACCCACGGGCTTGCTCAGATCGGCCAGGCTCTCCCGCGCGATATCCAGGGCGGGCGCCACGTCCAGGGCCTGTCGCCACAGGCGGCGCGCCTCCACCTCGCGGCCCAGGCGCAACGCGGCCACGGCCGCCAGGTGGTAGAGCAACCCGTCATAGGTGAACAGGCCGCGGTTGCCCGCCTCGGCCCCCGCCTTTTCGGCGCCACGCAGGGCGGCCAGCACGCCCTCGTCGTCGCGCAGATAGGTCAACGCCTCGGCGGTCTTCATCCACACGTCCGCGTTATCCGACAGCGTCGCCTTGAGTCGCTCAGCCCACTGACGCGCCTCCGCGACCTCGCCTTTCATATAGTGGTAGTGGACCAGGTTAGCAAGGGCGTGGATGTTGTCCGCGTCAAGGGCCGCCACGCGCTCCGCCGCGGCGATCGCCTCGTCGAAACGCCCCTCGGCGGCGTAGGTCTGGCTGAGGTTGTTGAGCACGGCCGTAAAGTCGGGCTTGCGCGCCAGCACCCGTTCGGCCAACGCGCGCGCCTCGGCCCAACGCCCCCGGCGCGACAACAACTGGATGCGCTCGTGCTGCTCGGCGACCTCCAGCGCATCATCGCCCTCCAGGCCAAGCGCGGGCAGCGCCTCGGCCAGCATGGCCTCCAGATCCTGCGCCACGTCGCGCGCCTCGGCGGCCCGCTCGTGCCCCGGCCAGCGTTCCAGGAAACGGCGGTAGGTGCGCAGGGCCGACGCGAGGAATCTGTTCAGCATGTAGGCGCCGGCCAGGCCCCAGGTGAGATCCGGATCGTCCGGCGTCAGGCGGACCAGGCGCTCGGCAACGTCCAGATAGCCGCCGTTATCCCGCCGATTGTAGGCCAGGTTGAGCAGGTGGGTCAGCACCACGGCCCGGTTGGGATAACGGCGATCGAGGTCGCGCAGGATAGCCTCGGCCTCCTCCCACTCCTCGTCGTCGATCAGGTCCTCGGCCCTGGCGAGGTCGGACGCCAGCGGGCGCGGCATCGCCTCGGCGACGGCGCGGCCATCCGGACCCGTGCCGATACGTATCCCCTTGTTCTTAGTCTTTGCTTTGTTAGTCGTCTTCTTCGTCTTTACCATCTTGTCATGTCACTTACAATGTTGGTCGGGTCATCGGAATCCGAACGTCGCTCGTCGTACTACCTTGAGCATACTACGCTCGTGGGCGCGTCGCACCTTCCTAGTCGTTCGTCGAGCGCGCTTGGAGATGGTGACGGAGGACCTGCGACCGCGCTCACACCGTCACGATTGCCAGGCCCCCCTTATCATCGCCTTGCCACGTCGCTTAACGTGGAGCGGCGTGGCGCAACCAACGATCAGGATGTCCGGCCTGGACGCGGCGATGCGCCTCAACTCTCTTGTCAACGGCTTCCACGACACTATCTGGCTGCTGGAGCTCTGTCCTCCCTGGGCGTCTGCGCCGCGCTTCTGCTGCGTGACGCGCCCATTGGCAGCAATCAGGCGCACGACTAGAGGGCTGGGAGCGGCATTCTTTGTCCCCGCCTCCGTCCCCCCGGCCGCGAGAGGCAAGGCGCTCAGGATGTCGGGGGCTGGGATCGCCATGGCATGGCCATGGTAGCCATTCAAGGATGCCAGGGGAGGTGATCGTGCAGCCACCGGTACAAGAGCGGCGCGCGGTCGGGCAGGGAGAAAGCCGGGGCGTCGAAAAACCCGTCGGGCAGCGTGCCGGGTGGTAGGTCGCGCGCTTCCAGGATCTGCTCCGTCATGGTCGCGCTGTCGCGACGATAGCCGCTGATGCTCAGCGGCCGCCCGCTGGCTCGATCCAACACCAGCACCCCGGGCGCCATGGTCTCGTAACCGAACTTCATATTCCAGTGATCGACAATCGGGGTGACCAGGTCGGTCCCCGCGGGAACCGGCACGCGCATGATGCGTCCCGTTGCCGTGGCAGGAGCGCCATAGCGACGGCGCAATGCGAGGGCTTGGGCGCGCAACCCGGACACGCTCCGCAACGCGAGCAGGCCGGCGCAGGAGAAGGGGTCCTCGCGCTCGCTGCCGTCGAGTAGCGTCGTGGACGTCACCGCACACTGGCCATCGGGCCGCAGCCGCAGCGTGATCACGTACCACGTCGAAGGGGCGGACCGCCCGCCGACGGACGTCTGTGACATCGTTTCGGCGTACCGCAGTCGTCCGTGCGCCGCGTCTATCCAGTATTGGATTTCTTTGCCATAAGGGGTGAGCCGGAGGCGCACGTATAGCACGCGGCCGGGAGGCGGACCTGGACGCGCCAGCGCCGCGCTAGCGCCGATACCGACGCCGAGGACGACTATCGCCAGGAACACGAGCCAACGGACACGGTGTTTCATCGATGATTACGCCTTCCCCCTCCCGTACGAACGACGACGAGCCATGCTCACCAGGGTGGCACAACAACGCCGTACCGTCAAGACGCGCTCCGGTCCGATCCTCACTTATGGTAGTATCTGTTCGTCCGGAGTTACAGCATCACGGAGGAAAGCCGCCGATGCGGATCGCCTATGTCGCGCCCCGCTATGCGCCCTTCATCGGCGGGGTGGAGTTGCACGTCTCGCGCCTGGCGTCCTGCATGGCGGCGCTTGGCCACGAGGTGGAGGTATGGGTACAGGAACCGGTCCGCCTCCTGCCGCCGGTGGAGACGGTCGACGGCGTCACGGTGAGGCGCTTCCCGCTGCTCCTGCCCAGCGCGGTCTACGCGCTCGCCCCCGCGCTGTGGATGCACCTGCGCCGGCATGGTCAGGGCTACCACGTCGTCCACGCCCATGGCTACCACGCCTTGCCCGCGTTGGGCGCGGCGCTGTCGCCGTGCCGGTCGCTCGTGTTCACGCCGCACTACCATGGCGGCGGCCACACGCCGGTGCGCCGGCTGTTGCACCACCCCTACCGCGTCGCCGGCCGGCACATCCTGCGGCGCGCGCGGCACGTCATTTGCGTCAGCCGCGCCGAAGCCCGGCTGGTCCGCGCGCACTTCCCGCCCGCCGCGGGTCGTCTGCGCGTGATCCCCAACGGCGTGGATACGGAAGGGCTGCGGCAGGCGCGGCCGTATCCCGACGCGGGCGCGGTCTTCTTGTGCGTCGGCCGGTTGGAACGCTATAAGAACGTCGGCCTCGCCATCCGCGCGATGGCCCTGCTCGACGCGCCGGCGACCCTGTGCGTGATCGGCGACGGGCCGCAAGGGCCGGCGCTGCGGCGTCTGGCCGCGCGCCTGGGATTGCGCGACCGCGTGCGCTTCCTGGGCCACGTACCCGAGCAGGACTTGTGGCGCTGGTACCGCACCGCGTCCGTGCTCATCGCCTTGTCGCGCCACGAAGCCTTTGGGCTGACGCCACGGGAGGCCTTGGCCGCGGGCGCCGCCGTCGTCGCCAGCGACATCCCGGCCCACCAGGACCTCGGGGACCTCGGGGGCCTCGGGGACGTCGAGCAACCGGGAAGACTCACGCCCGACGCCCTGCGCTTGCTGTCGCCGGACGTTGCCCCTGCCATCGTCGCCGCCGCGCTACGCGACCTCGCGCGGGTCCGGGCTACCTGCGCCTGCGCGCCGCCTATCCCCCCGGGTATCCTCTCGTGGGACGACGTGGCCGCGCGAACCGCCGCCCTATACCAGGACTATCTGTAGCTCCGTCGCGCGGCGTCGCGCGCCGACGCGCGATACCACGCGGACAGCCTGACGTCCTGACGTCCTGACGTCCTGACGTCCTGACGTCCTGACGTCCTGACGTCCTGACGTCCTGACGTCCTACCCTCCCTTCCGTCCGTCCTCCCCTCGACCCCGCGCATAGCCGGCCATCGAGCGGCAGACCATGCCACCGTTACCCATTCGTTAGATAATCGATGTCGCCCGCGGGGCGGCGCGACCGATGGTGCTCTCCCGCACGGTCAACCGGAACGGCGCCGCCACACTCTCCGGGGCGCCCCGACGCGTCTCCTGGATGCGGCCGATCAAGAACGACACGGCCACGCGCCCGATCTCCATCTTGTCCGGCGAGACCGTGGTCAGCGACGGCGTGGCGAACAGGCCTTCCTCAATGTCGTCGTATCCGACCACCGCCACGTCCTCCGGGATGCGGCAGCCGGCGTCGTGCAGGGCGCGTAGCGCCCCCAGGGCCAGCAGGTCGTTGAAGCAGAACACGGCGTCGGGCGGATCGTTGGTCTCCAGGAGCGCGCGCATCGCCCGCGCCCCGTCGGCGCGGTGGAACGACAGCGCCCGTGCGAGCAGCCGCTGGTCGATGGCGCGACCAGCCGCTTGCAATGCGTCGGTGTAGCCTTGCAGGCGCATGCGGGCTGAGGCGCCCGCGCTGCTGTCCTGGATGCCGATGGCGGCGATGCGTCGTCGGCCCAGGCTCAGTAAGTGCTCCGTGGCCAGGCGCGCGGCGGCGACGTTGTCGGGCATAACATGGTCATAGGGGGCGCCGCGGAGGCGCTCGCCGACCAGGACAATGGGGATCGACACGCGCTCCGGGCGCAGGTCGTCCATTTCCAGGGCCAGGGGACTCAGGATGGCGCCGTCGATCACGTTGGGACGCAGCCCATCGACGACCAGCGCCTCGTTGGCGCGAGCGCCCTCCGTGTAGTCCAGCAGCACCGTATACTGATGCGCGGCGGCGGCGATCGAGACGGCCTTACCGAGGTCGGCGAAGTAGGTGTTGCTCAGGTCGGGGATGGCCAGGGCGATCACGCCGGCGCGCACGTTCCGCAGGCGCCGCGCCGAGAGGTTGGGCCGGTAGTGCAGCGCGTCGATGGCCGCCTGCACGCGCGTCCGCGTACGATCGGTGACGTGGGGGCGCGCGTTGACGACGTTGGAGACCGTCTTGATCGAGACGCCGGCGCGCGCAGCCACATCTTTCAGCGTCGTAACCACCGCTCCCCTCCCTTCTTCCAACGTTGTAACGAGGGTACCATGGGCCGGTTGGACCTGTCAACGCGTCCCTAACGGGTCCCCGCGCACTCGCGCCCACCGCGTGGTCGCATCATCGGAACGGACGCGCCTTATTCCACTATTGTGAGAAGCATTTATCGAAATGACCGCTATTGACAGGCATGGAACGGGATGCTATGCTCATTCCAACGTTGGAATTGTTTCCCCAACGTGGCGGTCCGGTTGAACTTATCGGCCTGTCGACCTGCGCGAAGTTGGACATGACCCCTGCGCGACGACGAGGACAGCTGTTCCTACGGCGATGCGCGCTGGGCAAGGACGGGAGGTGGTGACACGGCGCGAGAGTGGCCGCGCGATCCGGTTCCTCTAACCGCGACGGCGGTGTCGCCGTTGCACGATGCGGACATCTGTGTGGATGGACATGCAGAGTGGTTTTATTGAGAGGGTATTATCATGACCGATCAGACCAACGCGTCGACGACGGACGCGCCGACCACGGGCGCCTCCTCGTCCATCTCCCGTAAGGCTATCCTGAAGACCGGCGCGGCCGCCGCCGCCGGCCTGGCCGGGGCGTCCGTCCTGGGAGGCGTTGCGCCCGCCCTGGCCGCCAGCCCCGCCCGCTCCTCGGGCGCCCAGAACGTGACGCTGACCATGTGGTCCCAGGACCCGCTCTACGTCAAGTTCTTCACCAGCCGCTCCACTGAGTTCCAGGCGCTGCCCGCCATCAAGAGCAAATACAACATCAGTTACAACATCATCCAGATCCCCTACGCCCAGATCTTCGATAAGCTGCTGGGCACCCTCGCCGCCGGCAGTGGCGCGCCCGACCTGGCCTCGCTGGAGATCAACGCCTTCTCGCGCTTCATGAAGGGCAGCATCCTGGCCAACGGCATGGTCGACCTCAAGCCCCTCATCGGCGCGCAATACCACGACTTCGTGGAGGCCCGCTGGACGCCCTACAGCAAGGACGGCCACATCTACGGCGTGGAGAGCGGGCTCAGCCCGGCATCGCTCTACTTCCGCGGCGACATCCTGAGCAAGATCGGCATGACGGGCAACGAGGCGTTTCCCACCTACGAGGACCTCGTCAGCGCCGGGAACATGCTCAAGAAGAAGACCGGCCAGGCCATCTTCGTGGCCCCGGTCAACGACATCGCCACCTTCTCGCAGATGTTCCAGCAGGTCGGCGGCCACTACTTCGGCCCCGACGGCAAGCTGACGTTCGACGACCCCAGGGCCGTCACCATCCTGACCTACCTGGTCAACGGAGCCAAGGCGGGCATCTTCTACACCCCGCAGGACGTCTATAGCCCGCCCATGTTCGCGGCCTACAAGCAGGCCAAGGTGGCCAGCGTGCTGATGCCCGACTGGTACGGTGACCAGTTCCTCAAGCTGCTGGTCAAGGAGGAGAGCGGCAACTGGCGCATCCAGCTGATCCCGGCCTCCAAGCTGGGCGGACACCGCGTCAGCGTCTGGGGCGGCACCGGGTTCGGCGTCACCAAGCAGTCCAAGAACCCCAGCCTGGCCTGGCAGTTCCTGCGCTACGGCTACATGACGCGGGCCAACCAGATCAAGCGATTCCAGGAGATCCACTACTTCCCCACCATGAAGTCCGTGCTCGAGGCGCCGGAGATCCAGAGCCTGACCGATCCCTACTACGGCGGGGAGCGGATCGGGGCGCTCTACGCCTCGGTGGCCACGCAGGTCCCCACGCAGTACCAAAGCCCCTACTGGAACGCCTTCCTGGGTCAGGCCTGGGGGCCGGAGTACCAGAACGCCATGCTCGGGCGCAAGTCGCCCAGCCAGGCGGTCAAGGACGCCGTCGCCGCGGGCAAGAAGATCCTCGCGCAACCCGCCTAAGTCGGACCGCGGACATGAGGGCGCGGGCGGTGGCGATGGCCGTCGCCCGCGCCCCATTTATGATAAGGCGCAACCAGCGTATCAGGCCGGCTGGTAAGCTTGTGACGGCGTCATAGGCACGCTAGTTACCGGAGAGCCCGGCGTCCATGGATCAACGATTGGAGTGAAGGTATGAGCGCGACGCTGCGCCCAGGAGCCGGGGCAGGGCGAACGGCCTTGCCCCGGCAACGGGTCAAGGTCGGACGGCTGCTGCGCCGCCTGCCGCTGTATATTACGACGCATGGGGCCCTGATTGCCGTAGGATTTATTATCGCGATTCCGTTTCTGTGGACGCTCTCGTCGTCGTTTAAGGACATCTCTCAGATCTATAATTACCCGCCCAACCTGATCCCGGCCCCCGCGACCACGCAGAACTACTCGGATCTCTTCGGCACGACCAACTTCCTGCGCTGGTACCTCAACTCGTTCGGTGTGGCCATCATAGAAACGATCCTGACCGTCTTCTTCAGCTCGCTGGCCGGTTTCGCCTTCGCTAAGTACACCTTCACGGGTCAAAAGACCCTGTTCAACGTGATGATCGGCACCCTGATGGTGCCGTTCCAACTCGTGCTCATCCCCCTGTTCATCCTGATGAGCAAGATCGGCTGGACCAATAGCTACCAATCGCTGATCATCCCCTTCGTCGCGCCCGCGTTCGGCATCTTCCTGATGCGGCAGTTCATGGTCAAGGGCGTCCCCTCAGAGATGCTGGAGGCCGGGCGCATCGACGGCTGCTCGGAGTTCCGGCTGTACTGGCGCCTGGCCCTGCCGGTCTCGCGGCCGGCCCTCGGCGCGCTGTCTATCTTCTCGTTTCTGGGTTCCTGGAACTCGTTCATCTGGCCGGGCATGATGATGAGCAGCAACAACCTGTTCACGCTCCCGTTGGGCATCCAGAACCTGCTGAGCGCCTCGTCCGCCACAGGCTATGGGCAGGCTATGGGCGCGGCGTTCCTGGCCTCGGTGCCTCTCATCATCGTCTTCATGCTGATGCAGCGGCAGTTCATCTCCGGCCTCACGGTCGGCGCGGTAAAGGGGTAGACGAGCATGGCACAGGACAACTTACGGGTGGAGGGTCCGACGGCGCTCGGCGCGGCGGTGGCGCGCGCCGAGCGCCACTCGTGGTGGGAGCGCAACCAGCGGCGCGTGGCGCCCTACCTCTTTATATCGCCGTTCTATATCCTCTACCTGATCTTCTTTGCCGCGCCCGCCGTCTTCGCCGTGATCCTGAGTTTCAACGAATGGGACGGGGCGGACCCGATCCAATGGCGCGGGCTGAGCAACTACACCAATCTGCTGGGCGACGCCATCTTCCAGCAGGCCGTGGTCAACACCCTGTTCTACATGGTAGTTAGCGTCTTCATCGGCGGCCCGCTGGCCCTGGGCCTGGCGCTGATCTTGAACGCGCGCTTCACCAAGGGCAAGGGGTTCTTCCGCACGCTCTACTTCATCCCCGTGGTCACGCCCATCGTGGCCGTCGCCTCGATGTTTATCCTGATCTTCGACAACGATTTCGGCCTGATCAACTCCACTCTCAAGCTGCTCGGCCTACCGACCGTGTACTGGTTGGGCGACCCTCTCTCGGCCAAGATCGCGCTCAGCGTCCTGCTGGTATGGGAAGGTTTGGGCGTCGGCCTGATCTACTACGTCGCCGGCCTGCAGGGGGTGCCACAGGATCTCATCGAAGCGGCGCGCGTCGACGGGGCCACCTACTGGCAGGGCTTCTGGAACGTGACGATCCCCGCGCTCAAGCCCGTCATCCTCTTCACCACGGTTATCGGGATCATCGGCGCCGCGCAGATCTACAGCGAGCCGGCCATCCTGCTGAACGGCGGCAATGGCCCGGCCAACGGCACCATCTCCATCGTGCAGTACCTGTACCAGCAGGGCTACCAGAATCTGCGCTTCGGCTACGCCTCCGCCATGGGCGTCATCTCGTTCGTCGTCATCTTCGGTATCTCGATCCTGCAGGTGCGCCTGTTCGGCGCTTTCCGCGAGGATTGACAGCCAGGGCTGGGATCTCCGGACGGATTCCTGGCCTGATCGACGCCGCGCCCCTTTGGGCTATTGCGCGGGGCCGCGTCTACACCTACGCTACTTTATAGTGTCGGAATGACGGCTGAGCGAGAAGGCAAACGGGCTTGGGAAGCGGAAAGGGCGCGCCAACGGATCGCTTGTGGGCGGTCTACGCGGCGCTGGCCTGCGGGGTCGTGGTGCTCGACACGGCGGGCCGGGTGGTCGACGCCAACGCGGCGGCGGAGGACCTGCTCGGCGCGCCCCTGGAGCGGATGCGCGGGCAGGTCCTCGCGGACTATATCTGGCGCCCGCACCGGCCCGATGGGTCGGTCATCCCGCTCGCGGAGCGCCCGGCCATCGTCGCGCTGCGCACCGGACGGCCGCAACGCAACGTCACCGCGCAAATCACTCGCCCGGACGGGAGCGTCCGCTGGCTGCAGATCGATGCCGTGCCCGTCGCCCCGACCGATGGTACGCCGCCGCACGTCGTGGTGAGCTACATCGACGTGACCGAGCGCCAGGAGGCGCAGGACGCCTCGCGCGCGAGCGAGGACCGGTTCCGCGCCCTCACGGAGTACGGCAACGATCTGGTGAGCATCGTTGACGCCACGGTCGCCTTCCGCTACGTCAGCCCGTCGTACGCGCGTGTCCTGGGGTATGAGCTGCGGGAATTGATCGGACAATCGGGGCTGGCCATCGTGCATCCCGACGATATCCCCCTACTGGCGGAGGCGCTGCGGGACACCGCTGGGGCCGAGCGGACGACAACGGTGACGTGCCGCGCGCGGCACAAGGACGGGTCCTGGCGCATCTTCGACTGCACGGTCAGCAATCGGTCGGATGACCCGGCCATCCAGGGCTGGATCTTCAACAGCCATGACGTGACGGAGCGCGCGCGGGCGGAAGAGGGCCATCGCCTTCGGGCGCGACACACGGCCCTGCGCGCCGATGTGAGCGCCGCGCTGGTCACCAGCAGCACCCTGCCGGACATGCTCCAACGCTGCGTCGACGCCGTCGTCCGCCACTTCGACGCGGCCCTGACGCGCATCTGGCTGCTCAACGAGCGGGAGGGGGCGCTTGAACTACAGGCCAGCGCGGGCCTCGCCAGCGCCCTCGACGGTCCCCATGTCCGCATCCCGATCGGCCATCTCCGCACCGGGCTGATCGCCCGCGACGGCCGCCCGTACCTCACGAACGACGTCGCGAGCGACCCGCACATCGGGGCGGACTGGATCACACAACAGAGCCTAGTCGCCTTCGCCGGCTATCCCTTCGTGGCCGAGGGGCGGGTGATGGGGGTGCTGTCCTTGTTTGCCCGCCGACCGCTGGACGATGGGACGCTCGATGCGTTGGCCGGGATCGTGGATACGATCGCGCAGGGCATCGAGCGCAAGCGCGCCGAGGAGGCGCTGCGCCGCCAGGCGTTGCACGATGCGCTGACCGACCTGCCCAACCGGGTCTTGCTGCGCGACCGCCTCGACCAGGCGCTGCGCGGCGTCGAGCGTCACCGTCGTCCCCTGGCCCTGCTGCTGCTCGATCTCGACCGCTTCAAGGAGGTCAACGACACCTTCGGGCATCAGCAGGGCGACCTGCTGCTGCAAGAGGTCGCCCGCCGGCTGCGCGACAACCTGCGCGACGGGGACACCGTGGCGCGACTCGGCGGCGACGAGTTCGCCGCGCTGCTGCCCGACACCGATGCGGGCGGCGCGGTGGCGGCGGCTCAGACGCTCCGCGCCGCGCTCGATGCGCCCGTTCCCATTGAGGGGCATCTGCTCCACGTCGAGGCCAGCGTCGGCATCGCCCTCTGCCCGGAGCACGGATCCGATGCCACGACACTGCTCAGCCACGCGGACGTGGCCATGTACGCGGCCAAGCGCCAGCGCAGCGGCCCCGCGGTCTACGACGCGCTGCACGATCCGTACAGCCCACGACGGCTCGGCTTGATCGGTGACTTGCGGCGGGCCATCGCCGGGGGCGCCCTGGCGCTGCACTACCAACCGGAGATTGAGGTGGCGACGGGGCGCGTCCGCGGCGTCGAGGCGCTGGTGCGCTGGCCGCACCCGCGGCAGGGTCTCATCCCGCCCGACGTCTTCATCCCCCTGGCCGAGGAAACGGGCCTGATCGCTCCCCTCACCCACTGGGTGCTCGACGAGGCGCTGCGACAGCGCCATCTCTGGCACGACCGCGGCGTGGACCTCGGCATGGCCGTTAATCTGTCCATGCGGGACCTGCGCGATCCCGCCCTCCCGGAGGCCATTGCGCGGCTGCTCGAGGCCCACGGTGTGCCCCCCGCCGCGCTGTGTCTCGAGCTGACCGAGAGCGCCATCATGGCCGATACGGGACGCGCCGCCGTTGTGTTGACCCGCCTGCGTGCGCTTGGAGTCCGCCTCGCCGTGGATGACTTCGGCACGGGCTGCTCGTCCCTGGCCTCCCTCAAGCGGTTGCCGATGGACAAGCTCAAGATCGACAAGTCCTTCGTGCAGCGCCTGGCTGAGGACGCCGCTGATCTGACCGTGGTCACATCGGTGGTGGGGCTGGGCCACGGCCTGGGGCTCCAGGTCGTGGCCGAGGGCGTGGAAAACGGGGCCGCGTTGGAACTGCTGGCGGGCCTGGGCTGCGACACGGCGCAGGGCTACCACATCGGCCGCCCCCTACCCGCGGACGAGCTCGAGCGCCTGCTCCACGCCGCGTCGTGTACCGTCGCCCAAGTAGCTTGTCAAGCCTAAACCGGGACGTTGCGCGAACCGGGGGCGCGCGAGAACAGCCATACCGCGGCCTCGCCGAGGGCCAGGTATCGGATTGCCCTCCCTCCAGTGCCTGGCGGTCGATCCAAGACTTTACGTTTTCAACCCCCTCCCACCGTCCAACTTTCTGGGTCCGCTATACTTGCCGAGGGCGCCCGATCGGGACATACTGTAAGATAAAGACATAAGACAGTGCTTCTCACCTGCCCCATGGGACAACTGGCCTGCCCCCCACGGCCTGCCCCAAACCTGCTTGTCCTGTTGTCTTGCCCCCTACAGCAACTATCCGCGCTGTCGCATCGGCCGCTATATACGCGCATGAGGGAGGGTCAGCGTCATGGCACGCCACGATCGCGTCGAGAAGCGTAACGTCTTCTGGCGCCTGGGCAACAGTCCGCAACCGTTCAGCCCCATGTCGATCGCCAAGCATTCCCGGTTGGACGGGGCTACGCGGGTTAATGGCGTCTGCCCCTACTGCGCGGTGGGCTGCAGCCAGCAGGTGTGGGTCAAGGACGGCAAGATTATCGACATCGAGGGCGACCCGCGCTCCCCCATCAACGAGGGCACGCTCTGCCCCAAGGGCGCCAACACCTTCCAGCTGACGGTCAACCCGCACCGCGTGACCAACGTCCTCTACCGCGCGCCCTATGCCACGGAGTGGGAGGAAAAGCCGCTCGACTGGGCCATGGAACGCATCGCCCAGCGCGTGAAGGAAACAAGAGACGCCACCTTCGTGGAGCGCGACGCCGACGGCGACATCATCAACAATACAACCGCCATCGCCCAGCTCGGTGGGGCCACGCTGGACAACGAAGAGAACTACCTGATCAAGAAATTGCTCAACAATCTGGGCGTCATCTCCGTCGAAAACCAGGCCCGCATATGACACAGCGCCTCGGTGCCCAGTTTGAGCACCTCGTTCGGCCGCGGCGCGGCCACTAACTTCCAGGAAGACCTGCAAAATAGCGACTGCATCCTGATCATGGGCTCCAACATGGCCGAAGCGCACCCGGTCGGGTTCCGCTTCCCCATGAAGGCGCGCGAGAAGGGCGCGCGCCTGATCCACGTCGACCCGCACTTCAGTCGCACCTCGGCCTGCTGCACCGACTACGTGCCGATCCGCGCGGGGACGGACATCGCCTTCCTCGGCGGCATGATCAACCAGGCGCTGACCCAGGAGCGTTGGTTCAAAGAGTACGTGCTGGCCTACACCAACGCCTCCACCATCATTACCGATGGCTACGTCGACGCGGAGGACAACGGCGGCCTCTTCTCGGGCTACGATCCCGAGACCAACAGCTATAAGATGGATGGAGCCAACTGGCACTACGCCGGCGAGCCCGGACCGCCGCCGACGCAGGTGTCACCCCAGCTCGAAACGCTGTCGCGCAGCCAGAGTTCGGCCCAACTCCAGGCCGGCAAGCCCGAGACCGACCCCACGCTGCAAAACCCCAACTGCGTGCTCAACATCCTGCGCCGCCACTACGCCCGCTACACGCCTGAGTTGGTGGCCGAGGTGTGCGGCTGCACCAAAGAGCAGTTCATGGAGGTGGCCGAGCAGATGATGGCCAACTCCGGCCGCGAGCGCACCGCCGCTCTCGTCTACGCCGTGGGCTGGACCCACCACACCACCGGCGTGCAGATGATCCGCACCGGGGCCATACTGCAGCTGCTGCTGGGCAACATGGGCCGCCCTGGCGGCGGCATCATGGCCATGCGCGGCCACGCCAGCATCCAGGGCTCGACCGACATCCCCACGCTCTATAACCTGCTGCCGGGCTATATCCCGCAGCCGGCCAAGGAACGCGGCCACAACAGCCTGCACGACTACCTGGAGCAGGAGAAGGTGGAGCGCGGGCTGTGGGCGAACTTTCCAAAATACATGGTCAGCCTGCTCAAGGCCTGGTATGGAGACGCGGCCACTCCCGAGAACGACTACGGCTTCCACTGGATCCCGCGCGTCACCGGGAACCACTCGCACCTGCCGACCATGATCAAGATGGCCGAGGGCAACGTCAAGGGCTTCTTCCTGATCGGCGAGAATCCGGCCGTCGGCACGCCTAACGCGCGCCTCTGCCGCGAGGCCCTCACCAAGCTCGAGTGGCTGGTAGTCAAGGACTGGTTCCTGATCGAGAGCGCCACCTTCTGGAAGGAGGGGCCCGACAACCCCGACCCCCGCACGATCGGCACCGAGGTTTTCTTCATGCCCGCCGCCAACCTGACCGAGAAGTCCGGTTCGCTGACCAACACGCAGCGCCTCTTGCAATGGCACGAGAAGGCGGTCGATCCGCCCGCCGACTGCCGCAGCGACCTCTCGTTCATGTGGAACCTCGGTCGGCGGCTGCGCGAGATGTACAGGGACAGCACGCTCCCGCGCGACCAGGGACTGCTCAATATGACCTGGGACTACGCAACCGATGGACCGGAGACGCTGCCCGATGGGAGGCGTAGCCGCCTGACCGACGAGCCCGACGCCGAGAAGATCCTGCGCGAGATCAACGGCTACACCGTGGCCGACCGCAAGCAGCTCGGCAGCTACGACGATCTGAAGGACGACGGCAGCACCGCCAGCGGCTGCTGGATCTACACGGGCGTGTTCCCGGAGCACGACCGCAATCGCGCCAATGAGCGTGAGGCCGACCTCGCCGACCCCGTCAGCCCCAACTGGGCCTGGGCCTGGCCCAACAACCGCCGCATGCTGTACAATCGCGCCAGCGCCGACCCCGAGGGCAACCCCTGGAGCGAGCGCAAAAAATATGTCTGGTGGGATGACGCCGCAAAGAAGTGGACCGGCCTGGACACGCCGGACTTCCAGCCCACCAAGCCGCCGGGCTACCGCGGCGCCGACGACGCCAAGGGTATGGACGCTATCGACGGCGACACGCCCTTCATCCTCAAGCCCGACGGTAAGGGCTGGCTCTTCGCGCCCGGCGGGATCAAGGACGGTCCGCTGCCGACGCACTACGAGCCGCTGGAGTCTCCCGTGTCCAACGCGCTCTACAAGCAGCGCGCGGACCCCACCGTGATGTACGACGAGGTACCGCTCAACCCCATCGAGCCGATGAACGCCGATTTCCCCATCGTGCTGACGACCTACCGCATCACCGAGCACTATCTGTCGGGGCCGATGAGCCGCTTCGACTCCTGGCTCAACGAGCTGCAGCCGGCCATGTTCGCCGAGCTGAGCCCCGAACTGGCGCGCGAGCGCGGCATCGAGCATGGCGATTGGGTGCTGCTCACGTCGCCGCGCGGCGCCATCGAGGCCAGGGCCATGGTCACGCCGCGCATCAAGCCGCTGCGCGTCAACGGGCGCACGCTGCATCAGGTCGGCTTGCCCATCCACTTCGGCTATGCCGGGGAGGTCGCCGGCAGCCAGGCCAACGAGCTGACGGCGATGATGCTCGACTCCAACGTGAGCATGCACGAGAGCAAGGCCTTCGCCTGCCAGATTGTCAAGGGACGCCTGTCGCGGCCCTCCGACACCTCCTCGACGCCCGTGGCGCGGCGCGCGCAGGAGGAGCCCATGGCCGGGACGCTGACGCAGGCCCAGCCAGAAGGGAGGAATGCCTGACCCATGAATATCAACACCAACCGCGAGCGATACGGGCGCGAGTCCGACGTCAAACCAGGCATCCTGGAAGGAGTTACCATCGCCTCGGCCCCCCCAGCCCAGGAGCCGATGGGCTTCTTCACCGACTCGACGATCTGCATCGGCTGCAAGGCCTGCGAGGTGGCCTGCAAGCAGTGGAACTCCCTGCCGGCCGACGGCATGAGGTGGTCCGGCCAGAGCTACGACAATACCTTGCACCTCTCGCCGACGACCTGGCGGCACGTCAGCTTCACCGAGCACGCCCTGCCCGACGGCAACGTGCGCTGGCTGTTCAACAGCGATGTGTGCAAGCACTGCACGGCCGCCCCTTGCCAGGAGGCCTGCCCGACCGGCTCGATTATCCGCAACGAGTGGGACGACGTCTACGTGCAGGCCGATATCTGCAACGGCTGCGGCTACTGCGTCAGCGCCTGCCCCTTCGGCGTCTTGCAGCGCAGCGAGGCCGACGGCGCGGTCCACAAGTGTACGCTGTGCTACGATCGCCAGCGCGACGGCCTCGAGCCGGCCTGCGCCAAGTCCTGCCCAACGGACTCGATCACGTTCGGCCCGGTCTCCGAACTCAAGGAGCGCGCCCGCCGGCGCGTCGAGGAGTTGCACGCCCGCGGCACGCCCGAGGCCTACCTGTACGGCGCGGATGACACGGCGGAGTATAAGAGCCTCAACGCCTTCTTCCTGCTGACGGACGAGCCGGCGGCCTACAACCTGCCCGAAGCGCCGCCGCGCCCCTCCTCGCGCATGCCCCTGCGTTACCTGCTCAGCGCCGCCGTCGGCCTCGGGCTCACCGCCGCCGGCGCCATCGCCATGGCCGGAAACAGGGACTAAACCTTAGCCGCACATGGACGCGAACAAAAAATGGGAAGAGGAGGAATGAGGCTCATTGGTAGCTTTAGACTTTTGGACGATGCACGACGGTGATATCCCCCTAGACTCCTAATACGGGCAAACGTGTTGCGAATGAGTCAAGTTTATGCGTCGCATATATCTCGTCGGTCGGAGGCGGAGCCTCGCTAGATTTACCGCCCCTGGAACGCATCGTCTCGCATCATTCGTACCTATTCGCGTTCATGTGCGTTCATGTGCGGCTCGGTTTCTGTAAATGAGAGAGGACCAGATGGCCTTACGAGAATTGCCGGTGGTGGGGACAAACCGGACCGAGGCGCCGAGCAGCAACGGGCGCTACGGCGCGGCGCACGCCCGCCCGCGCGACGCCTACAAGGACGTGCCGATCCTGCAGCGGCCGCCCTGGGGGCACGACATCTCGGCCTACTTCTACCTCGGCGGCATCTCCTGCGGCTCCTTCGTGCTGGGTACGCTGGCCGAGGCGCTGGGCGGGCCGCGCCGCCGGACGCTGGCGCGCACGGCGCACTATGTAGCCGTCGCCGCCATGCTCCCCTGCGCGCCGCTGCTGACCCACGACCTGGGCAAGCGGTCGCGCTTCCACCACATGCTGCGCATCTTCAAGCCCTCGTCGCCGATGAATCTGGGCGCGTGGGCGCTTACCGCGCACGGCGCCCTGAGCACGCTGACCGCGCTGCACGCGCTGGCCGACGACATAGAGTTGCCCGTTCCGGGACTCAACGCCGTGCTTGCCATTATCCCGTCGGGCGTGCCTGCCGTGGCCGGCGTGCCGCCGGCACTGACGCTCGGCGGCTACACCGGCGTGCTGCTCGGGACCAGCAGCATCCCGGTCTGGTACAAGAGCCCCCTGCTCGGCGCCCTGTTCATGGCCAGCGCCATGAGCACCGGGTCGGCGGCGGTCACCCTGGTCTCGGCGCTCAGCGGGCGCGCCGAGCCCGACGAGCATCAGGTGCTCACGCCGTACAACCTGGCGCTCGGCCTCACCGAGCTCGCGCTGCTGGCTGGCTATCACCTCACCGCCGGGCAGTGGGCGAAGCCGCTGCTGCGCGGCCGGCTGGGCCTGCTGACCCTCGTGGCCACGGCAGGAACGGCGGCGGGCGTGGGGCTGGAGGCGGCCAGCCTGCGGTCAGAGGCGCACAGGGGCGTGCTGACGAGGCTCGCATCTTGCATAACGCTGATCGGCGGCGCCGCGTTACGGTGGGGCCTGGTGTTCGCGGGGCATACCTCATCCCAAGACCGCGAGGGGACCATCGCGGCGATGGAATGGTCCGCCGCCGACCCGGGCTGGCAGGGCAATAGCCCTCCGCTCGCCGGCGAACGGAGGCATGACACGGGAGCCGGCCGCAACGAGTGACGTAACGGACAGCCTTCTGGCACACTAAAGAGACCCCGACAACACGTAGCAAGAAGAAAGGACATCATCAATGAACAACCCGCAGCAAAACTATTTCCTTTTCCTGGAGAAGGTCCCCACTCCCGTGTGGTACTGGCTGGGCATCGGCTCCATCCTCGCCTCGCTGGCCCTGAAGTTTAGCAAGCGTGGCGAGGACGCGCTGTTCGTGGGCCAGTGGCCGCCCACGTTCTTCATCCTGGCCGTCCTCTTCCGGCAGGCGCAGCCCAGTCAGGAGAGCTAGCCGGGGTACGGACGGTGCCTGATCCTCCAGGATCATGGTCGGGACGGACTTTGGAGGGTCAGTACGACGACCTTCCCCCACGGACCTTTCAAGGCCTCGTCCCTGCCATGACCCTCCAGGGTCAGGCTGACGCCTAACGATGACCGGGGGCTGCAAGCAGGCTATCCAGAGGCGGTGACGCGGCTACGAACGGGACGATCATCCCCTGCCGGCGCTTGCCCCGGCTGCGGCGCGGTCATCCGGTGAGTGAAGGTTAGCCGCGGTGGGGCGCTCTCGGCGCTCCGCCTCCGCGAGTTCGCGGCCCAGGAAAAAGTTGAGCACGGTGCGCAGTACTACGATCGACCCCAGAGGCGATGTCCCGCAGGCTCGGGTTGAGCGCCGTGCCCAGGATATCGGCGCCGAGCTGGAACTCCAGGGCCAGGGAGAGCGAGCGCCCCAGCGAGAGGCGAATAGCTTCTTTAGGCACCTCGCCGCCCCGGCGCAGGATCAGGTCCACCAGGTAGATCAACAACCCTCGCACCGTGGCCACGCCCACGACCATGCCACCGACGAGATTGGTCAGGAAGATGAGCAGCTGGAGGATCCACGCCAGGATTACATCGTACGGCGGCTTGGGCAACACACCGCCCACGGCGCCGCCGACACCGGTATTCGTAGGGGTCAGCGTGGACGAGGGAGCGACGGCGAGAACGTGCGTCAGCGTCTGGACGACGAGTGTCATGGTCATGAGGATCCTCGGAAGGTTGTCAGATGGAGCCGGCGGACGGTCCACAGGGCCAGATAGATGTCGCTGCGCTGCGCCCGCGGCAAGACAGCCCGGCCGGAGGGTTGAATGCCGGCGACCCAGACGGCGGCAGCGGCGATGACGAACACGGCGAACAAGAGGGGCAGGCAGAGCCTGTCGAACAAGAGAACACCTCACGGGACATAACGCGCGGAATGTATCACAACACGATAGGTGCAGGAACCAGGCCTCACCCCGACGCCGGCCGCCGGCGCTGATCGATTGGGCGGACGGCTCGCAATTTATCCCCGCGTCGCCTCGATGTTGGCCGCGGCATCCGCCTCCATCCCGTCGATCGGCCGGCCCGGAAACTCCGACACGACCTGCGACCACACCCGCAGCGCGGCGCGGTTGGCGACCGTGATGCGTTCGAGAATCGCCTCGCCCTCGGGCGTCAACGAGACCAGGGTGCGCCGTCGATCGGTCGCGTCTTGCAGACGGTCGAGCAGGGGCGGCTTCGCGCCGCGGCGCACGGCGCGCTCGATCAGCAACGAGGCGCTGTGGTGGCGCACCCGCAGATACTCGGCGACCTCGGTGATGGTGACCGCAGGGTACGACGGGTGCCCGCGCACGGCCAGCAGCAGCAGGTGTTGCTGCGGCGTGACGCCGGCCGCACGCGCGTTCTCTGCCGACACGTGCAGGAAGCGGCGCAGCGCGTAGCGGAAGTCGGCCTGATAGCGGTAATCGGCGTCGGTCAACACGTCGAACTGTCCTCGTTTCGCCGCATACGCCCCGCGAGATACATAACTTCCGTGATAGTATCATGCCGGGATATTCTTGTCCCCTCACGTCACGCCGTCCCCTCACGTCACGCTGCCCGCCGCCATGCCATCTACGCCCCAGGCTCCTGAGCGGTCGGTGCAACAAATGGCATGGTTCTTGTAGGGAGAGCTTATTGTATCGCGCCAAGATATATCGAGGCGGACGAGGCGAACAGAGCGGGCGCCAGACAAGGCTGCCAGGGGCATAGAGAGATGCGTTTGCGGGGTAAGGTCACCGTCATCACCGGGTCGGCGACGGGCATTGGGCTGGCTATCGCGCAGGTGATGGCCCGCGAGGGCGCCGCGGTCGTGATCGACTACGTGGGGTCTGAGCAGGACGAGGCCGACAAGAGGGTCCAGGAGATTGAGCGCGATGGGGGCAAGGCCCTCGCGGTGCGGGCCGACGTCAGCACGCAGGAGGACGTGCAACATCTGGTCGATCAGGCCGTCGGGACTTTCGGGCGCCTCGACATCATGGTCAACAACGCCGGCATCGAGCAGGAGCGCCCCTTCCTAGAGACGCCGCTGGAGGTCTGGAATAAGGTGATTGCCGTCGACCTGACCGGCCCCTGGCTGGGCAGCCAGTGCGCGGCACGGCGGATGGTCAAGCAGGGGCACGGCGGTCGCATCATCAACATCTCCTCGGTGCACGAAGACCTGCCCATGCCGACTAACGCGCCCTACTGTGCGGCCAAGGGCGGGCTGCGCATGCTGATGCGCACCATCGCCGTCGAGCTGGCCCCGCATGGCATCACTGTCAACAACATCGGCCCCGGCGCCATCGACACGCCACTCGACAAGTCCACCAAAGACGACCCGCAAAAATATAAGCAACTGCTAGCGGAGATCCCGCTGGGGCGCATGGGCCAGCCCGAGGAGGTCGCGGAGTTGGCCGTCTATCTGGCCTCGGACGCCGCCGCCTATGTGACCGGCTCGACCTACTTCATCGATGGCGGTATGCTGCGCCAGTCCGGCAGCTTATAACAGGAGGTATCGAACAGCGTATGGACGTTGCGACGGGGGTCGGCGCGAGTGAGCGCGTGGCCATCTACAAAGTTCCCGATCACCAGTTGGCCACGGGGAGCACGCTCGGCGGCCCCAAGGCCTGCGCCGTCATCAAGGCCACCGGCGCGCTGCGGAAGGTCTACAGCATCGACCTGGGCGCGACGATGTTCGGCACGCTCGTGCTGCACCACTGGGATGAGCGCACCGGCATGCACCTGAGCCCACAGGCCGGGACCTTCACGCTGCACCCGGAGCACCAGGAGCACGATTTCCACCTGGTCAACGGGCTGGCCGTGCACGAGGACATCTTTGTCCTGAGCGGGCGCCCCGGCGCGGATGGCTCCGTCGATCCACCTGCCGTCTACTACACCGTGGAGCTGCGCAACGACTCCCCCGAGGAACTCAGCGCCTCGACCTATGCGTTCTGTGAGTTGCGCGGCAACACGGAGCACGACATCGTCGCCGCCTATGACAAGCGGCTGGGCGCCATCGTGGCCTGGAACGAGGGGCGCCCGGAGCAGGCGCGCGTCTTCGGGTGCTCCGCCAAGCCGGCGAGCTTCGAGACGACGGCCGACGACGCCAAGGCCGTGGCGGGGGGCTCGCCCGGCCTGCTCTCGAACCGTACCGATGCGGCCCCGCACGACCCGCTCGGCGTGCTGCACCATCAGCACACCCTCAAGCCCGGCGAGCGCGTCTCCTTCTACTACCTGCTGAGCTTCTCGGGCGACGGACGCAAGGGCGCCGAGCGCACCTACCGCTCCTGTCCCCGGGCGGACGAGGCGCTGGCGCGCACGATGGACTACTACCACGACATGCTGGGCCGCTGCGTGGTCCTGACCCCCAACCCGGAGGTCAACCGTGGCGTGCTCTGGGCCAAGGCCAATATGCTGCGCGTCATGCTCAAGGCGCCGACGGGCTGGTGCTTCGTCAACGACCCCACGCGCTCCAACAACGCCGTGGGCCGCGACACCGCCTGGTTCAGCTTCGGCGGCGACTACCTCGTGCCCGACTTCGTGCGCGAGTCGTTGCGCGCCTTTGTGCGGCTGCAGGAGCCCAGCGGCATGGTGGTCGAATACTACGACATCCGCAATGACCGGACCGCCGACTACGGCCTCAACATCAACGACAACACGCCGCTGCTGATCCTGGCCCTGTGGCGCCACTACAACAGCACAGGCGACGAGGATTTTCTGCGCGAGATCTACCCCGCCGCGCTCAAGGCCGCCCGCTACATCCTCTCCCAGCGCAACGCGCAGGGTCTGGTGTGGTGCACCGCGACCGGCGCGTCGGACTGGGGCATCATCGGCTGGCGCAACGTGATCAAGAACTACCGCCTCTCGGGGGCCACGACCGAGGTCAACTCCGAGTGCTACGCCGCCCTTGGGACCATGGCCCAGATGGCGCGGGTGCTGGGCGAGCACGACGTCAGCGCGGAGTTCTCCGACCACGCGCGGGCGCTCAAAGAGGCCATCAACACCCATCTGTACGATCCGCGCAGCGGGCTGTACTACCTCAACATCGACGTCGACGGCACGCCGCGCAGCGACATCACCTCGGACCTTGTCTTCCCGGTCATGTTCGATATCGCCGACGACGAGACGGCCGCGCGCATCATCAGCCGGCTCAGCGACAACGACTTCTGGACCGAGGGCGGCATGCGCGTGGTCCCGCGCGACGCGCCCCGCTACGATCCCGGCCGCGAGCCGGCCTACGGCCTGATGGGCGGGGTCTGGGTCGGCGTGACCTTCTGGTACGCCTTCGCGGCGGCGCGCTTCACGGCGGAGTTCGTGGACGAGGCGCTGGGGTCGAGCTTCCGCAACTACTCGCGCGACCCGCGCCGCAACAACACGGTGCCGGGACAGTTCTCGGAGTGGCTCAACGGCGAGACGCTGGTCAACGAGGGCATGATGCTCTCGCCATGGTTCCCGCCGCGCTATCTCTGGGCGGCGATCGAGGGCATGGGCGGCCTCGGCCTCGGCCTCGGCCACGGCCTCGGCCACGGCGACAGCGGCGCGCGGGTCCACCCACGCCTGGCGCCCAACTGGAAGTGGATGGGCCTGCGCAACCTGCCGTACCGCGGCCGCCACATCACGTGGTTCGCCGCGCGTACGCCCGACGTCGTGATCTACGGCAACACCCAGTTCCAGGAGTCGACGCCGTACCTGGCCTACGAGGAGGACGTCAGCGCCGCTGTCCACGTCAGCGGCGAGAGCGCCTGCGCGCTGGGGCTGCGCCAGGGAACCGACCTGATCGTCTTCGTGGGCAACACCGACGCGCACACGCTCACCACAGCCTTGCGCGTGGACGAGGCGTCGCTCTCCGGCGCGTACCGTTGCCGCACCTATAACAGTCTGCGCGGACAGTGGGTCGAGGAGCCCGAGCTGCTGCCCGCCGCGCGTCTGCGTCGGGGCCTCACCGTCCAGATCGAGCGCAAGGGCTTCTGCCTCTACGACCTGAAGCAAGAACTCTAACCGCCGATTATTTGTTTGTATTGTGAGGTGCCGTTGTGTTCGACGCGCTGGCCCTGCCCGTTCTGTTCGCTATCTTTATCGCCGCCGCCGTTGCGGTCTGGGTCGCGGGGACCCAGCTCTCCGACACGACGGATGTGCTCTCGTCGCGCTTCGGTCTGGGCCAGGCCCTCGGCGGGCTGATCATCCTCTCCATCGCCACTAACCTGCCCGAGATCGCCATCACGGTCAGCGCCGCGCTCAGCCACAACCTTGGCATTGCCATCGGCAACATCCTGGGCGGTATCGCCCTCCAGACCGTGGTGCTGGTGATCCTCGACCAGTTCGGCGTGCGCCAGAAACATCCCCTGAGCTATATGGCGGCCTCGCTGCTGCTGGTGCTCGAAGGCGTGCTGGTGGTCGCCGTGCTGACCGTCGCCGTCATGGGCAACCAGCTCCCCTCGTCGCTGATTTTTGCCCGCGTCGCGCCTGGCGGCCTCCTCATCCTGGTGCTCTGGCTCGTCGGCGTCTGGCTGCTGGGCAAGGCGCGCGCCGACCTGCCCTGGCAGGCCAAGGGCGACGCCCCCGGGGGGCAGGAGCCCGGCGATACGGCCAAAGCTCGGCAAAAGAAGGACGCCACGCATAAGGGGAAGAGCACGGCGCGCGAGGTGATCGTCTTCCTCGCGGCGGCCGTCGTGACGCTGGTCGCGGGCGTGGTGCTTGAGGAGAGCGGCAACGCCATCGCCGGGCACATCGGCATGACCGGCGTCCTGTTCGGCGCGACGTTCCTGGCGGCCTCGACCTCGATCCCCGAGGTCTCGACCGGGCTGGCCTCGGTGAAGCTCGGCGACTACCAGCTCGCGTTCAGCGACATCTTCGGCGGCAACGCCTTCCTGCCCGTCCTGTTCCTGCTGGCGAGCCTGCTCTCCGGCCAGGCCGTCTTGCCGCGGGCGCAACGCACCGATATCTATCTCGCGGGGTTAGGCATCCTGCTCACGACGGTCTACCTCTACGGTCTGATCTTCCGGCCCCGACGCCAGGTGTTGAACATGGGCCTCGACTCGGTCGTGGTCCTTGCTCTATACGCGCTCGGCATCGTGGGCCTCGTCGCCGTCGCCGGCACGCAGGGGGGCTAGGCGTGAGCGCCGGGCACACGGGCCAGCCAATCGACCCATTATTAAATCGCCTTATGACATATTGGTGTGCCCATCCTCATGCTGACCGCGCGCGATAGCCCTGCGGATCGGGCGCGCGCCTTGGCCCTCGGCGCCTGTGACTACGTGACCAAGCCCTTGGTCCACGATGACCTTCTCGCCTGCCTGCGTGCCCTTGCGCCAGCGTCGGGTGGACAAACCCCGTGACGGTGGGGGGGACCGTCGCCGACCAGGAAGGCGCGCAGGTCCACCTTGCCCCGCGCGCAGACGAGCGGGAAGCGGAGGCCCACGAACATCCAGATGGGCAACATGGGGCAGCCATCAATCGGCTTGGCACGCACAGTGCTTGTAGTGCTTACATATCTTTATAAGATAGTAAGCACGCCGGGAGGACGATGAGCGTGATACGACGCATCCGGGGACTACAAGTCCTACACGGCCGCGACCCCGGCACCGTTGAAGCCCCGGCGCCGGGGAGGCAGGGCTCATCGGCTGTCAGGCGTCGTCGGGGCGCGACGCGGCGGGGCGGGCTGCTCGGTGAACTTGCGCTGGCCGTACCGCCCACCCTCACCGTGCTGGCCGCCCTTATCCTCGTCGAGCGGCTAACGCACCAGCGCATCCTGTTCGCCTCGCTGGCCTCCAGCGCCTTCCTGATCTATCGCGATCCGCTGCACCACATGAACGGGGCGCGCGTCATGGTGACGGCGCACCTGACCGGCGCCGCACTGGGCGTTGGCGCGGCCCTGCTGCTGGGGCCGGGCTACCCGGCCGGAGCGGTGGCGATGACCCTGACGATCGTGGCGCTGATCCTGCTCGACGCGGTCCATCCGCCGGCCATCTCCACCGCCCTTGGCTTCGCCGTCCTCCCCAAAGAGCACGATGTGGTGGGCGTTTTCCTGCTCGCTCTCGGTCTGGTCACGGCCCTGGTCCTGCTGCAACGTATCGCCCTGGCCATCCTGGACTTCGTGAATCGCTCGACACCAACGCAACAAGCACATAGACTACAGGCCCGGGCCGCGCGCGCGCAAGACGGAGGAGATGGACGCCAATGATCTTTCACCTACTGCTGCACGCCGCGCGGCATGTGACCCAGCTACTCGCCGCGGTCCCCCATGCGCGACCGACGCCCACGGGAGGGCTATCCGGCGTGGGCGGCGCCGCCGGTGGCGTCGTACCCAAGCCGGCCTACGACGAGTTGCTGCGCGCGATGCTGCAACTGTTCATCTTCCTGGCCAATCTATCTGGCGGCCTTGTCGTCGGCGTGGCGGTCGTGCGCGGACTGATCCTTTACGTCGTCGACCTGGTCCAGCGGCGCGGTGAACCGGTGCCCACCGAAACGATCCGCCTCTCGCTGAGCCGCGCGCTGGCCCTGGCGCTCGAGTTCCAGCTCGGCGCCGATATCCTGGGCACCGCGCTCGAACCCAGCCTGCAAGACCTCCTGACACTGGGGGCCATCGTCGTGCTGCGCACCGTCCTCAACTACTTTATCGGCCGCGAGATCAAGGAGGCGGCGGAGCGCGATGCACAGGGGAGTGGACAGACACCCTCAAACGCGACGCACGCTACTTAAATGTACCTCCCCACCATCAAGGTCTCGCTCATCACCGTGGCGCGGCAATGACCGCGCCGCCTGGTAGTCCTGACGGGACAAGGACGCCGCCGCGTCCGCGTCCGCCCATGATCGGGCTCGCCTGCGCGACGCTGGTCCTGATGGCCCTCCTGGGCCGTGTCATCACTGCGGACCATGGAGCGCGCGGCGGCCTGCTCTACGCCCTCGGGATCGCTTTTGGATTGACCCTCTACCAGACGCGCTTCGGATTCAGTGCGGTCTTTCGGCAACTGGGGCGGGATCGTCAAGGGCAGGGTGTGTCCGCGCATCTGCTGATGCTGGCCGTGGCGAGCGTGCTGTTTGCCCCGCTGCTGGCGAACACGCACCGCGTTTTCGGTATCCAGCCGCACGGCTTCGTCTATCCCCTGAGCGTCGCCATGGCCGGCGGCGCCTTTCTCTTCGGCGTGGGCGTGCAACTCGGCGGCGGCTGTATGGCGGGGACGCTCTACAACATCGGCGGCGGCTACGTCGCCATGCTGCTGACGCTGGTGGGCTTCGCCGGCGGGACGGTGCTTGGCGCCTGGCACTGGCATTTCTGGACGCACGACCTCCCGTCCTTGCCGCCGGTCTCACTGGCCCACAATCCCTGGGGGTACGGCGGCGCCCTGCTGGCGCAACTCGCCGCGCTCGGACTGATCGCCGTGGTCCGCGCGTTGGCCGCGCGTTGGCCGCGCGACGGGCATCCGGAGCGCCCCGCAAGCCCCAGACACCCCGGACGCCCCACCGCCCATGGAGCATCCGGAGCATCCGGAGCCCCTGGCCCCTCTGGGTCGGCGCCGTGTTGCTGGCCGTCCTTAACGCCCTCACGCTGCTGGTGAAGGGCGCTCCCTGGGGGATCACGGCGGCGTTCACGCTCGCGGGATCTCAGCTTGCCGTCGCCCTGGGTGTCCCCGTCGCTTCCTGGGCCTACTGGGCCGGACCGCGCGCCGACGCTGCGCGCTCCGCTGCTGGCCGACGCCACGACGGTCATGGACGGCGGCATTATTCTCGACGCCGTACTGGCCGCCGCCCTGACCGGGACCTTTGTGTTGCGCCGGCCCGTCACGTGGCCGACGGCGCTGGCCGCCATCGGAGGCGGTCTCCTGATGGGGTACGGCGCCCTCCTGGCCGGCGGCTGCACGGTTGGCGGTTACTTCAGCGGCATCGCCTCCTTCAGTCTGCATGGCTGGCTGTGGGCGGTCATGGCGCTGGTCGGCTCGTACGCGGGCCTGCGCCTCGTCGCGCGGTTTGGTCTACCGGTTCTGTCCCCTCACCTCCCGGATTGGTAGTGGCCGGGAAGCGGTCGCGGTGATTGGCCGCGCGTGCCAGGCATCATGGCGCTTGACGCCTTCCCTGTGTGGGGCGCATACTGACCGTGTGGCGACTGGGTGTGGAACCGACGCGGCGACCGCTGGGAGGCGGTTCGGCCCAGTTCCAATCCGTCTCGTCGTTTTGTTGTAGCCCCCGCGATGACCGTGCACGCGACCCGTCCCGTCGCGGCCCCCAGTGGGGCATTCCGCTCACGAGATGCCGCGCTAGATCAAGGGGGAGGGCCGCATGGGAGCACAAGGCTACACCGACGCCACCGACCTCCCGAAGGGCGGACGGGGCGTGGCTCATTGGCGTGACCTGCGCCAGTGGCTTGGGGCCAGCACGTTCACGCCATCCTGGCTGCCGGATCGTTGGGGCCACCCCCTTGTCGGCTACCTCATGGCCGTCCTACTGCAGGCGGCGGCCACCATCGTCACCCTGCTGCTGATCGATACCGTCCAACCTTTTCTGTTTCCCAGCTTGCTCGCCACCTTCATCGTCGCCCTGGTGGCACTGACCTGGGGGGCGGGGCCCAGCCTGCTGGCGACGCTCGTGGGCGCCGTCCTGGTGCATGTCCTCTTGCTGCCGCCCCTGCTCGACCACGCCGGCAAGCGCCCCGGCCAGCCGGTGGCCGGCGCGCTCTTCGTCGTCGTGGGCATCAGCATCAGCATCGCCGTCAGCCAGACGGAGCGCGCCCGACGCGACGCGCGGGCCCTGGCTGGCCGCCTCGACGCGGTCATCGAAGCGGTCATGGACGGGGTGATCGTCTATGATGATGAGGCGCGCGTGGAGCGTATCAACGCGCCCCTGCGTCGGCTCGTGGCCCTTGACCAGCAGCCCGCGCGGGTGCGACAGTCTCTGGTGGAACTGGTGGCGCTCCTGACGACGCGCGACGCCCAGGGCCGGCCGATCCCCCGGGAACATGAGCCAACCCGGCGCGTGCTGCGGGGCGACACCATGACCGGCCCCAACAGCCTCGACCTGCGCATGCGCGCCCTGGACGGGCGCGAGTTGGAGGTCAGCGTCAGCGGAGCGCCGGTGCGCGACCACCAGGGGAACATCATCGGCGGCGTCCTGACCGTCCACGATCAGACCGAGCGCCGCCGGTTGGAACGGCGCGCCGCGGAGGCGCTGACCGAGCGCGACATCCTGCGCGCCGAGGTCATCGCGACGGTCTCGCACGACCTGCGGCAGCCGCTCACAGCCATTCGCGCCGGCCTCGGCCTGCTGGAGAGCGCCGGGGACCGGCTCACGCCCGACGAGCGGGAGTTACTCGCCGCCGCGCGCCTCAACGGTGAGCGCCTGCGCGTCCAGGTCGACGACATCCTCGCCGCCAACCAGCTCGAGGCCGACGCCCTGCGCCTGGAACGCGCCCCGCTCGACCTGCGCGAGGTCGTGACGCAGGCCCTCGCCGTGGTCCGGCCCTCGTTCACGAACAAGGACCAGTCGCTGGACCACGACCTGCCGGAGCCGTTGCCGCTGCATGGGGACGCCCGACTGCTGGAGCAGGTCGTGGTCAACCTGCTGGACAACGCGACGCGGCACACGCCACCGGGGGCCCGCATCACGGTCTCCGCGCGTCGCGCCGGCGACGCGGTCCACCTGATGGTGCGCGACAGCGGCCCCGGCATCCCCGCCGCGGAGTTGGACACCATCTTCGCGCGCTTCCACCGCCTGGACCACGCTGCCGGTGGGTCCGGGCTGGGACTGTCCATCGTGCGGGCCATCGTCGCCCTGCATGGGGGACGCGCCTGGGCCGAGAACCACGCCGGCGAGGGGGCGACGTTCCGCGTGGCCCTCCCGGCGGCGGGGGCGGAAAGGGAGGGGGCGGTATGACCATGACGTTGCTCATCGCCGAGGATGACCCGTCGATCGTCGCCGTCGTCAGCTTCGGCGCGCGCATGATGTGGCCGGATTGCCGCGTCATCGTTGCCTCCGACGGCGCCTCGGCCCTGGAGCGGTTCGCGGAGCAACGGACCGATCTGGTGGTGCTCGACGTGACGATGCCGCCCCCCGACGGCTTCGAGGTCTGCCGCCGTATCCGGGAGGTGTCCTCCGCCCCTGTCCTGATGCTCACCGCGCGCTCGGGCGCCCTGGACAAGGTGCGCGCGCTTGACCTGGGCGCCGACGACTATCTCACCAAGCCGTTTGACCACCTCGAACTCCTGGCGCGCCTGCGGGCGCTCGTGCGCCGCGCGCGGGGCGCGCCGCCGGCCTCGGCCTCGGCCTCGGCCACGATCCTGCGAGGGGGCGATGTCGCGCTCGACACGGCGACGCGTGCGGTGCGCGTGCGCGGGCAAGCCGTGCGGCTGACCTCGACCGAGTACCGCCTGCTGGAAGAGTTGCTCCGCCAGGCCGGCCGCGTCCTCCCGCACCGCTACCTGCTGGAGCGGGTGTGGGGCCCCGAGTACGTCGACGAGGTCCACTACCTGCGCGTGTTCGTACGACGACTGCGCCAGAAGCTGGGTGATGACGCCGACCACCCCCGCTACATCCAGACGGACTGGCACACCGGCTACCGCTTCGCGCTGCCGGCCGACTGATCCCTCCAGCCTGGCCTGCCCAACGGGCACGCCACCTCCGGCAGGCCGAGACCGCCATGGGGGGGCGCCGTCGCATGAGGTAGAGCAGGACGCCTTGTTGATGCTCGTTCATACTTTTTGATGCCATTATTTATGCCCGCTTACGCTCCCGTTGACACTCGCCTCCTAGACTACAGAGAGGACGGTCCGCGCCACACAGTCCAGGGAGCGGGACGGCGGGACGCCCTTATGACAGGTCGTGGCGCGGCGATCCGGGCCCTGGGACGGGACGACGAGTTGGCCCCGGAGGGCATGCCGGGGCGGCCGCCGCTACGCCGCGCGTTTAGCAGGGGAGAGGAGGCGCCGGATGTACGTTGTAGCCGGGGCGATCGAGGCAACCGAAACGCGTGGAGGGTCGGTGTTCGCCGATCTGGCCGCGGCTGGCTTTACGGTGGACCGCATCGGGGAGTTGCGGCGCCGCGATAGTCGCGCTGCCGTGCCCATCCTGCTGCGCTGGCTGCCGCGGGCCGACGATCGGCATCTCAAGCGGGCCATCGTCGGCGCGCTCGGCGTGTCCTGGGCCCGGCCCGTCGCGGCGCCCGCCTTGATCGCCGAATTTCGCCAGGCGCCGCCGCACGATCCCGACGGCTACAAGTGGGCCGTCGGCTACGCGCTCTCCGCGGTCGTCGACGACACTGTGTTCGACGACCTCGTGCCGCTGGTGTGCGACGGGCGCCACGGGCATGCGCGGCAGATGATCGTCGGCGCGCTCGGCACGCTGCGCCACCCGCGCGCCGTCGACGTGCTGGTGTCTTTGTTGGCCGACGACGACACGGACATCGTCGAGCAGGCGCTTGGCGCGCTCGGGCAACTCAAGGCCGGCAAGGCACGGCCATACATCGCGCCCTTGCTGACCCATCACGACTGCTACGTGCGCCGCGAGGCGGCGCGCGCCCTGGCCAGGATCGACCGAACGCGTCGACGCGGGGCGGAATGATGTCGCCCTATGGCCAGGGTAGGCGCCGCCTCGACACCCTCACGGACCGGCAACTCCATGCGCTGCTGGCGCGCGTGCAGGCGCTGCTGGATCGTCCGCACAATGGCACGGACGCGGACGTGGCCGTCGACCTCGTGCGCGGCGACGAGGAGCGGCTGCTCGCGCTGTACCGGACGCTGCCGCCGTCGCGCCGCCGGGATTGCCTGGCGCTGATGGAGGGGATGCGCGACGCCGCCCGTCCGCCCGACGGCATCGCTCCGCGCCCGGCCGCGGCCATGCCCGTGGCCGGCGCTTCCTGTCATCAGTAGGCCCGGAGCGGGACCGACGTATCCACCTCCGAACGTGGATGGTTGAGCCACCGCCCGCCTGTCCCAATGGCACATGGCTTGCTACTTTTATATCGTATGCAGATATTTCTAAGGCGGCCGGGACGAGCGTCGGAAACCATGACGTGTGACGATATGGTCCGACAACCGACCGCAGTCGGGGTGGTTTGTCCCGCGACCGCGGTCGCGGGCCCGTGGCATCAGGAGGATACATGAGGACGGAACGGAGGCCGGAGGTCGTCGTGGTCACCGGCGCGGCCGGCGGGCTGGGGCGCGCCATCGCGCAGGCCTTCGGCAAGAGGGGCGCCCATGTCGGGCTGATCGCGCGCGGCGGGGCGGGGATGGATGGCCTGGAGGGCGCCAGGCGGGACGTCGAGGCGCTGGGCGGCAAGGCGCTGATCCTGGCGGCCGACGTGGCCAACGCGGACGAGGTGGAGGCCGCCGCGGACCGCGCCGAGCGGGAACTCGGTCCGATCGATGTGTGGGTCAACGACGCCATGGCCACGATCTTCGCCGAGTTCAAGGACGTGACGCCCGCCGAGTTCAAGCGCGCGACCGACGTGACGTACCTGGGCCAGGTCTACGGGACCATGGCCGCGCTCAAGCGCATGCTCCCGCGCGACCGCGGGCACATCGTGCAGGTGGGCTCGGCTCTGGCCTACCGCAGCATCCCCTTGCAGGCGGCCTACTGCGGGGCCAAGGCCGGCATCCGCGGCTTCACCGACTCGTTGCGCTGCGAGCTGATCCACGATCGGAGCCACGTGCGGCTCTGCATGGTGCAGATGCCCGCGCTCAACACGCCCCAGTTCAACTGGTGCCGCACCAAGCTGCCCCGCCACCCGCAGCCGGTCCCGCCGATCTTCCAACCGGAGGTCGGGGCCGAGGCCGTCTACTGGGCCGCGCACCACAACCGGCGCGAGGTCTACGTGGGCCTCTCCACGCTGCAGGCCGTCATCGGCAACATGGCCATTCCAGGGCTGCTTGACTTCTACCTGGCGCGGACGGGCTACAATGGGCAGCAGACCGAGCAGCCGGTCTCGCCGGATCGCCCGGACAACCTGTGGGAGCCCGTGTCCGGCGACCACGGCCCCCACGGCATCTTCGACGACAGGGCGCGCGACAGCAGCCCGGAGTTGTGGCTGGCCACGCACGAGCGCCAACTGATCCTGGCCCTGCTCGGGGCCGGCGCGGCCGGCGTGGCCACGGCGCTGGCGCGGAGGGTGCGATGACGCCGCGCGAGTTGAGCAAGGAACTGCGCCAGGGGTCTGGGGCGTTTCTGACCCAGCGTCGCGCCGTGGTGGGCCTCGCGCTGGCCAACGTGGCGTCGATGGGGCTGATCGCGCTCTACCAGATGGGTATCATCGCGCACGTGCCCGAGCCGCCGCTGCCGCGCTTCGACGCCGACCGGGTCAACGGCTCGCCCGACGCCTATGCCATCCTGGAGACGCCCGATGCCATCCTGGGCCTGGGCAGCTACGCCGTGACCATGGCCCTGGCGGCGATGGGACCGCCCGACCGCGCCCGAACGCGGCCATGGGTCCCGCTGGCGCTGGCGGCCAAGATCCTGTTTGACGCGGCCCAGGCGGGACGGCTCAGCCTCAACCAGCTCATCAAGCAGCAGGCCTTCTGCCTGTGGTGCCTGCTGACCACGGGCGCGACCCTGGCGACGGTACCCCTGGTTGTCCCCGAGGCGCGCGCGGCCCTGCGCACACTGACATCGTGACGCGCGGTTGTCCCGTACGCGCGGCAGCGGCAGGCCGCACAATTAAAGAGGCGTGGGCGCGCTACGCGCCTTTGTATCGTGTTATGATGCAAATGCAAGGAGGGAGAGATGGCTAAGACAACGGCGGACCTGCTCATTGAGCGCCTGATCGACTGGAACGTCGACACGATTTTCGGTTTCCCCGGCGACGGCATCAACGGTATCTTCGAGGCCCTGCGCACGCATCAGGATAAACTAAAGTTCATCCAGGTGCGGCACGAGGAGGCTGCTGCCTTTGCCGCCTGCGGCTACGCCAAGTTCACCGGCCGCCTCGGCGTCTGCCTGGCCACCTCCGGTCCGGGCGGCGTCCACCTGCTCAACGGCCTCTACGACGCCAAGTGCGACGGCCAGCCCGTGCTGGCCATCACCGGGCACACCTTCCATGACTTGATCGGCACGTCCTACCAGCAGGACGTCGACCTCGACAAGCTGTTCATGGACGTGGCCGCCTACAACGAGCGCGTGATGGGCCCGGCGCACGTCACCAACGTGGTGGACGAGGCCGTCAAGACCGCTCTGTCGCGGCGCACCGTCGCCCACATTACCATCCCCAAGGACATTCAGGAGTGGACGCTGTCGGACGGGAACCGCTCCACGGGCAACATCGCCAAGCACAGCGGCGACGTCTTCTCGCCCTCGTACCCCCTGCCGCCGCAAGAGGCGCTCCAGCAGGCGGCCGACCTCATCAATGCCGGCTCCAAGGTAGCAATCCTGGCCGGGCGCGGCTGCCTCAACTCACGCGACGAGGTGCTGCAGTTGGCCGAGACGGTGGCGGGCCCCATCGTCAAGCCGCTGCTGGGCAAGGCCGTGGTCCCCGACAACAGCCCCTATACGACCGGCGGCATCGGCTTGCTGGGCACGGCCCCGTCGCAGGACGCCCTGGAGGAGTGCGATACCTTCATCATGCTCGGCACCAGCTACCCCTACATGGAGTTCCTGCCCAAGCCGGGTCAGGCCAAGACGGTGCAGGTCGACATCGACGCGACCCGCATCGGGCTGCGCCACCCGGTCGACGTCGGCCTCATCGGCGACTGCACCGCCGTGCTGCGGGCACTGCTGCCCTTGCTCACGCGCAAGGAGGACCAGAGCTTCCTGCGCAAGGCACAGGAGCGCATGACCGAGTGGAACCGGCTGATGGAGGAGCGGGCCACGCGCACCGATCTGCCCATGAAGCCGCAGGTCGTGCCCCATCTGCTGAACCGATTCCTGGCCGACGACGCCATCGTGGTCAGCGACTGCGGCACGGTGACGACGTGGGCCGCGCGCTATGTCGAGATGCGGGGGACGATGCAGTTCTCGGTCTCGGGCCTCCTGGCGACCATGGCCTGCGGCCTGCCCTACAGCGTGGGAGCGGCGGTCGGCTATCCGGGGCGGCAGGTCGTGGCCCTGGTGGGCGACGGCGGCTTCACCATGTTGATGGGCGAGTTGGCCACCCTGGTCAAGTACAAGCTGCCGGTCAAGGTCATCATCGTCAAGAACAACACCCTGGGGCAGATCAAGTGGGAGCAGATGGCGCAGGAAGGCAATCCCGAGTTTGGGGTCGACCTGCAGCCCATCGACTTCGCGGCCTACGCCAAGGCCTGCGGCGCGGGCGGCTTCTGCATCGACGACCCGGCGCGGGCCGAAGCGGTCCTGCGCGAGGCGTTCGCCTACCCGGGGCCTGCCGTGATCGAGACCGTGGTGGACGCGAACGAGCCGGGCTTGCCGGGCCACATCACGACGACGCAGGCCGTCAAGTTCGCCGAGGCGATCCTCAAGGGCGAGAAAGACCGCGCGCCGATCATCGCCAACGTGGTGAAGGATATGCTGAAGGACGTGCTGCCGACCAAGCTGCGCGAAGTGATCTAGGGCAAGGAGACCGACGTGGCCGTACGATTGCCATCCCTCCGCCGCGCGCGCGGCCCGGAAACGGCCGCGGATACGGTTGTCGAGATTGTCGACGCCGTGGAGGACCGCACAGGGACGCCTATAACCCGCAAGCTGCCGCGCTGGCTCGTCGACGACAGCATCATGCTCGACCGGCATATCCGCGAGGGACGGTTCCAGCGCAGCCTCTCGCTCGTGGCCGGCTTCGCCAGCGCGCTCAGCGGCCTGGAGGTCGTCTACGAGCACTACCGCGGCAGCTACAGCCAGCGCATCATGTACAGCCCGGTGCTGCTGAGCCCGGCCCTGCTCATCGCGGGCGTATGGGGCGCCGTCAGCAAGCGCGCGGCGCGCACGGTGCTGCCCGTCGTCTCGGTCGTGACCATGGCCGACGGCGTCATCGGCTTTTTCTTCCACGTGCGCGGCATCCACCGCAAGCCGGGCGGCTGGCGCACTCCCATCTTCGACCTCATCATGGGGCCGCCCGTCCTGGCGCCGCCGCTCTTCGCCATCAGCGGCTATCTCGGCCTGATCGCCTCGCTGTTGCGCCCCGAGGACGCGCCGGAGGGCCTTGGGGACCTCAAGAACTACCTGCCGCAAACGGCGCGCCCGCGCGCGGCGTGGTTGCGCCTGTTGCCCACGGGGGTTGCAAAGGAGACCGTCGCGCTGGAGGCCCGCGCGCGCGAGGGCCGGCTGCAGCAGCAGCTGGCTATCGCGGCGGCGGTCTCGGCCCTATTCAGCGGCTTCGAGGCCCTCTACTCGCACTACAAGAACAACTTCAAGTACGGGGTGCAATGGACGCCCATCCTGCTCGCGCCGCTCGTGGCCGGGGCCGGCTTCGGCGCCATCTGGAGCCGCACGGTCGCGCGCACGCTGCTGCCGGTCGTGTCGCTCCTGGCCATGCTCGACGGCGCGGTGGGCTTCTTTTTCCATGTGCGCGGCATGCTGCGCCGGCCGGGCGGCCTGACGTATCCGCTCTACAACCTGATGTACGGGCCGCCCCTGTTTGCGCCGCTGCTGTTCTCCGCCAGCGGCTTCCTGGGCCTGCTGGCCAGCCTGCTGCGCAGGGCGGAGTAACGAGTGGTTAGTGGTTGGCGCTGGGCGCCGTCACTTGTCACGACACGTTGAGGAACTATTGATGGTAACAGACAGCGATTTGTGGCCGGTCGACCCGGTCACCAAGCAGCCGCTGCCGCCGACAGCGCAGCCCGGCTACTATCCCGGCTACAGCACGCTCAGCCAGCAGGACTTCTGGGACGAGGCGACGCGCGCCCTCGTGCTGGACCGCGTCAACAACCCGCCCCCGCTCCGTTTCTTTACCGGCGAGCTCGAGCCGCTGATGCGCGCCGTCTGCGACCGCCTGCTGCCGCAGGACGACCGCGACGAGGAGCACAAGATCCCCATCCTCAACTACATCGATCGCAAGGTGTACGAGCAGCAGATTCCCGGCTACCGCTACGAGGATATGCCGCCGCTACAGGAAGCGCATCGTCTGGGTCTCCAGGCTATCGACGAGATTGCCCGGCGCCTGCACGGCCGGCCGTTCGTGGAGCTGGGGCCGATCGAGCAGGACGAGACGCTCAGGACGATCCACGACGGCACGCCGCCCGCCGGCGAGGAGATCTGGCAAAAGATGTCCGTCACCCACTTCTGGACCCTGCTGATGCACGACGTGCTGGAAGCCTACTACGCGCACCCCTACGCCTGGGACGAAGTGGGCTTCGGCGGCCCGGCCTATCCACGCGGCTATATGCGCCTCACCCGCGGCGAGCCCGAGCCCTACGAGCGGCCTGAGCGCCGCTATGACTGGATGCACCCTCCGACGTCCTTGTCGGGGGAGAAGGACCCGCGGTACGTCGCGCCGCCGCATCCGCAAGCGGGCGCGCCCGGCGGAGCGGGCGGGGCAGGAGGCACACATTGAAACTCGATCAACCCTTGGTGAAAGCGCCGCTCTTGGGCCGCTTCGGCGCGCCGCGCGCGGACGAGCACTACCTGGGGCCGCTGCAGCGCCTGCCCAACCCGGTCCCGATGCGCCGCTACGGCCCGGACGAGGAGGTCGACGTCGTGATCGTCGGCGTCGGCTCGGCGGGCGGCGTGCTGCTGCAACGGCTGGCACGGGCGGGCTTCCGGGTGGTCGGGCTGGAGGTCGGCCCCTTCTGGGACACCGAGCGCGATTGGGTCAGCGACGAGGCCGGCTCGGACAAGCTGTACTGGAACAACCTGCGCATCACCGGCGGCCCCAACCCGCTCGTGTTCGGGGAGAACAACAGCGGGCAGGGCGTCGGCGGCGGGTCGGTGCATTGGGCCGCCTTCACGCCGCGCTTCCACCCCTCGGACTTCACCGTGCGCACGGACACCGACCTCGGCGCGGACTGGCCGATCTCGTACTGGGACCTCAAGCCCTACTACGAGCAGATCGAGCGCGAGATGCCCGTCTCCGGCCCGGCCTATTTCCCCTGGGGCGACCCGCACGGCTACCCCTACGGCCCGCACCCCACCTCGGGCGTGCCCGACACACTGGTCAAAGGGTGCTCCAAACTGGGCATCCGCGTCAGCATCGGCGGTCCCGTGGCCATTACGGCCGGCTCGCACGCCGACCGCCCGCACTGCATCTACCGCGGCTTCTGCATCCAGGGCTGCAAGGTGGGCGCGAAGGCCAGCACCCTGGTGACGCACGTCCCCGACGCCATCCGCCACGGCGCGGAGATCCGCGACCGCTGCATGGTCGGGCGCATCAACATGGGGCCTGACGGCCACGTGACGGGCGTGACGTACTTCGATCCCGACAAGCGCGAGGTCGAGCAGCGGGCCAGGCTGGTCATCGTGGCCGGCTACGCCATCGAGACGCCGCGCCTGCTGCTCAACTCGGCCTGCCCCGGCTTCGAGCAGGGCCTGGCCAACAGCAGCGGGACGGTCGGCAAGTACCTGATGGCCCAGGCCGGCAACGTGGTGATCGGGCGCTTCCCCGAGTTGATCCGCATGTACAAGGGGCCGCCGGCCAACTCGCTGACCGAGGAGTTCTACGAGACCGACCCCTCGCGCGGCTTTGTGCGCGGCTTTGCCGTGCAAACGGTGGGGCCGCTGCCGATTGCCTTTGCCAAACAGCTCATGGCCTGTAAGGGCGTGTGGGGCTGGGGCATGCGCCGCGAGATGATGGACTACAACCACTACTCGGCGCTCGGCCTACTCGGGGAGATCCTGCCCTGGGAGGACAACCGGGTCACGCTGGCCGAGGACAAGGACGAGTACGGCCTGCCCGTGGCCCGCATCACCTTCAGCCTGCACGACAACGACAAGCGGCTGATCGCCTTCGCGCGCCAGAAGACCGAGGAGATCATGTGGGCGGCGGGGGCCGACGAGGTCACGCAGGAGGCGCGCTACGCGCACCTGGTCGGCGCGGCGCGCATGGGCAGCGACCCGCGCACGTCCGTCGTCGACTCCTTCGGCCAGTCGCACGACATCGCCAACCTGTTCATCTGCGACGGCAGCATCCTGCCGACGCAGGGCTCGGCCAATCCCGGGCTGACCATCCAGGCGCTGGCCGCGCGCACCGCCGACTACCTGATCAGCGAAAAGGAGAACGTGCTGTCCAGGCGCCGCGGCTCGGGCGCGACCCCGCCGCTGCGCCGCGAACTCGAGCCGGCCGGCGTCTCCGGCCGCGGCGTGCCGCGCCTGGGGGGCAAATCCAGGAAGGGATACGAGCGGGACCACCGGCACAACCTGGAGCAGGAGCACGCCCGTGAGCACGCCGGCGACGACCTGCAAATGAACGTGGTCGGCCCGACGGCGACGGGAGGAAAGGGGTAGACTGATGGCCATCTTCGACAGCGCCGTCCCCGTCGAGCGGATCGACGTGTCGGCCTACAAGATCCCGACCGACGGCGAGGAGGCCGACGGTACCTACAGGTGGGACCACACCACGCTGGTGCTGGTCGAGGCGATCGCGGGCGGCAAGCGCGGCCTTGGCTACACCTACGCCGACCCGGCGACGGCGACGCTGGTGCGCGACGGCCTGGCGCGGGAGGTGGTGGGCCGCGACGCCATGGACGTGCCCAACTGCTGGGAGGGCATGGTCCACAAGATCCGCAACCTGGGCCGCCCCGGCGTCTGCTCCATGGCCATCGCCGCCGTGGATGTCGCCCTGTGGGACCTCAAGGCGCGCCTGCTCGACCTCTCGCTGGTGACGCTGCTCGGGGCGACGCGCGATGCCGCGCCGGTGTACGGCAGCGGCGGCTTCACGTCGTACTCCATCGAGCGGCTGGAGGCGCAGTTGGGCGGCTGGGTGGAGCAGGGCATCCCGCGCGTCAAGATGAAGATCGGCACGCACCCCGCCGACGACCTTGGCCGGGTCAAGGCCGCGCGGGAGGCCATCGGCCCGCACGCCGCGCTGTACGTGGACGCCAACGGCGCCTACAGCCGCAAGCAGGCGCTGGCCCAGGCCGAAGCCTTCCGGGAGTACGGCGTTGTCTGGTTCGAGGAACCGGTCTCCTCCGACGACCTGGCGGGGCTATACCTGATGCGCGACCGGGGACCGGCGGGCATGGACATCGCCGCCGGCGAGTACGGCTACGACCTGTGGTATTTCCGCCGCATGCTCGAGGCCGAGGCGGTCGACGTCTTGCAGGCCGACGCCTCGCGCTGCGCCGGCATCACCGGCTTCCTGCGCGCGGCGGCGCTGACGGAGTCGCGCGGCATGGACCTCTCGGCGCACTGCGCGCCCTCGCTGCACGTCGCGCCGTGCTGTTCGATTGCCCGCCTCAGCCCCATCGAATATTTCCACGACCACGCGCGCATCGAGCATCTGCTGTTCGACGGCGCGCTCACACCAATCGAGGGCGCGCTGCGCCCGGATCGCTCCCGTCCCGGCCTGGGGCTGGAGTTCAAGCGGGCGGACGCTACGCGCTACGCCATCTGAGGACGCATGGGTGCGCCTCCTGTAGTAAGTGTAGATATGAGGGACGAGGGAAGAGTAGGGGCGTCTTGCATAGGCCTGGGCAACGGGCGATGGCGTCATGTGCAGGCGTCCCGCGGAACCCATTTTTCTGGCACACTGACGGGGCACGCCAAATCGACTAATAAATAGGCAGCATACAATGCGGACAACATAATGGATCAGTTCCTGCAGCAACTCCTGAGCCACACGTTTCTCGATCCGCGGTCGCCGCAGACGCAGGCCGTTTCCAACCTGTTTTGGATCGGCGGGACGGTCGCGGCGGTTATCCTGGCCATCCCTACCGGCGTGCTGCTCTATACTATCACCCACTTCCGCCACAAGCCTGGCCAGGGCGACCCGCGCCAGGTCTACGGGCAGAAGCGTCTAGAGATCACCTGGACGGTGATCCCGCTGGTCATCGTGTTGTGCATCTTCGGGCTCTCGCTGCGCACCATGGGGCTGGCGGAGCCGAACGTCGATCCCGGCCCGGGCAACCGGGCGGACCTGACGGTAATCGGCCACCAGTGGTGGTGGGAGATCCGCTATCCCTCCGGCGTGGTCACGGCAAACGAGATCCATATCCCGGTGGGTAAGCGCTTCCTGGTGGCGCTGCAATCGGCGGACGTGGTGCATGGCTTCTGGATTCCCCAGATCGCCAACCAGATGTACCTGATCCCCGGCCAGACGAACCATATCTGGCTGGAGGCCGACCGGCAAGGAGTCTACGAAGGGCAGTGCGCCGAGTTCTGCGGCGCGCAGCACGCCTGGATGTTGTTGCGGGTCTTCGCCGACACCCCCGCTCACTACGCGGCCTGGCAACAGGACCAACTGCGCGCGGCGCCACGACCCGCGACGCCCCCGCGCAACGCCCCGCCGCCGTCCGGGGCCACGGCCAACGTCGTGGGCAGCCAGGGCGTCCCGGCGGGCTTGGCGTCGCGGGTGAGCCTCGTCGCCAGCGGCGCCCAGCTGTTCCAGCAACTGCCCTGTCAGAGTTGTCACGCCATCGCCGGCACGCCGGCGCATGCCGACGTCGGCCCCAACCTGACCCACGTCGCCACCCGCTCCACGCTCGCGTCCGGCCGTCTGGACAACACGTCGGCCAACCTGGAGACCTGGCTGCGGGACCCGCAAGCCGTCAAGGAGGGGAACCACATGCCCAACCTGCTGCTGACCCCGAGCCAGATCGCGGCCCTGACCGCCTACCTGGACAGCCTGAGATGAGCGCGATCCATCCGCGCGACGGGTCCACGCCGCTGGTCCCTGAGGTCGAGGCAACGCTGCCGCGCGTGGGCGCCAACGAAGGGCTGATCGCCTGGATCGCCTCCGTCGACCACAAGCAGATCGGCATCCTCTATATCCTGACGTCGTTCGTCTTCTTCCTGGTCGGCGGCCTGGAAGCCTTACTGATGCGCTGGCAGCTGGCCTCGCCCAACAACGGGGCTATCGGCCCCACGGCCTACAACCAGATCTTCACCATGCACGGCACCACGATGGTCTTCCTGGCGGTCATGCCCCTGCTGTTCGGCTTCGGCGTCTTCTTCGTGCCGCTGCAGATTGGCGCGAAGGACATGGCCTTCCCGCGGCTCAATGCGCTGGGCTACTGGGTCTTCGCGCTGGGCGGCGTGATGATGTACTACAGTTTCGTCTCGGGCAACGGGCCGGACATGGGCTGGTACGCCTACGCGCCGCTGAGCGAGTGGCCCTACTCGTCCAACGTGGGCGTCGACTACTGGGCCATGGGCCTGCTGGTCACCGGCATCGGCAGCGTGGCCACGGCCATCAACCTCATCGTGACCGTGCTGACCCTGCGCGCGCCGGGACTGACCTTGCGCCGGCTGCCGCTCTTCACCTGGATGACCCTGTTCCAGGCCGTGCTGGTGCTGACGGCGCTGCCCGCGCTCAACGCCTCGCTGGTGATGCTGATGACCGACCGCCTGTTCGGTGCCCACTTCTTCGACGCGTTGCACGGGGGCCAGCCGGTGTTCTGGCAGCATGCCTTCTGGTCGTTCGGCCATCCCGAGGTCTACATCCTGATCCTGCCCGCCTGGGGCATGATCTCCGAGGTCATCCCCGTCTTCTCGCGCAAGCCCATCTTCGGCTACGGCTTTGTGGCCGGGGCCACGGTCGGCATCACCGGGCTGAGCCTGCTGGTGTGGGGCCACCACATGTTCACCTCCGGCATGGGCAGCACGCTCAACTCGGCCTTCGGGCTGGCCAGCCTGCTGATCGCGGTGCCCAGCGGCATCAAGGTCTTCAACTGGACGGCCACCACCTGGGGCGGGTCAATCCGCTTCACCACCGCCATGCTCTTTGCCCTGGCTTTCATCCCCCAGTTCACCCTGGGCGGGCTCTCCGGCGTCTCTTTCGCCGCCTTCCCGGTGGATTGGCAGGTCAAGGACAGCTACTATCTGGTGGCGCACATCCACTACGTGCTGATGGGCGGCACGGCCTTCGGCCTGCTGGCGGGCTTCTACTACTGGTTCCCCAAGATGACCGGGCGCATGCTGTCCGAGCGGCTGGGCCGGGTCAACTTCTGGCTCATGTTTATCGGCTTCAATCTGACCTTCTTCATCCAGCACTTCCTGGGGCTGGTCGGCATGCCGCGCCGCGTCTACACCTATCCCGACTACGCGGGCTGGGGTCTCATGAACCTGATCTCGTCGGTCGGGTCGGCGGTCCTGGCCCTGGGCGTCCTGGCCCTGGTGGTCAACATCGTGGTCAGCGTGCGCCACGGCGAGGCGGCGGGCGACAACCCCTGGGACGCCTACACCCTGGAGTGGGCCACCACCTCGCCGCCGCCGCACTATAACTTCGCGCAGGTGCCGCCGGTCCACGGCCGCCGGCCGCTGTGGGACCTCACGCACCCCGAGGACGCCGAGACCCGCAAGCGGCAGGAAGCGGAGGGACAACAGCGGGAAGGGGAACGGCCCGAGCAGGAAGGGGAGCAACGCCATGCAAGCCCTGTCTAAGCCGCGCGCCCTGTCGCTGCCGCGCCTGGGCGTGCTGCTGCTGATCGGCTCGGAGTCGGTCTTCTTCCTGCTGCTGATCCTGGGCTTCGTGTTCTACCGCAACTCCCCGGCCAACGCGGGCGGACCGACGCCGTTCAACACGCTCGACGTGAGCACGACCGGCGTCTACAGCGTGTTCCTGTACCTGAGCAGCCTCACGATCTGGTTGGCGGGGCGCGGGCTGAAGCGCGGCAGTCGCCGGCTGTGGCAGGGCTGGCTGCTGGTCACGATCATCTTCGGCGCCACCTTCCTCTATGGGCAGGTAACAGAGTATGCCAAGCTGATCCGGCAGGACAATACCCTGCTCAACAGTGACGTCTACGCCAGCACGTTCTTCACGCTGACCGGCTTCCACGGCCTGCACGTCGTGGTAGGTCTGATCCTGCTGCTGCTGATGCTCGGCCTGGCCATGCGCGGCGCGTTCGCCAACGGCAAGCGCGTCGAGGCCTTCGAGACCGTTTCCTACTACTGGCACTTCGTCGACGCGGTGTGGGTCGTGATCTTCCCCACCGTGTACCTGTGGACCCTGATGGGGCACTAGAGACGAGTGGGCCGTGGGCCGTGGGCAGTAGGGGCGTATGCAATACGCCCAGGCAGTAGGGGCGTATGCAATACGCCCAGACAGTAGGCAGTGGACTAATGACCTGGAGGAGCGATGACGACGTGGCGGCTGCTGACGACGACGTGGTTCCTGGAGCCGTCGATCGTGTGCGGCTGCGCGGCGCTGCTGGCGGCCTATGCCCTCCTGGCGCATCCGCGCACCGCCGTGCGGTCAGCCCTGTACACGGGCGGCGTGCTGGTGCTGCTGTTCGCGTTGATCTCGCCTATCGACACGCTGGGCGACGGCTACCTGTTCAGCGCGCACATGCTCCAACACCTGCTGCTGGTGCTGGTCGCGCCGCCCCTGCTGCTGCTTGGCATCCCGCCCGCGACGTGGACGGCTCTCCTGGCGTGGCCCCCGGCCCACCGTGCCGAGGCGGCGCTGGGCCGGCCGCTGGTGGCATGGACGCTGGGCCTGGGTACGCTCTGGGTGTGGCATGCGCCGCCGCTGTACGACGCGGCGGTGCGCGAGCAGGGCGTGCATATCCTGCAGCACCTGAGCTTCCTGGTCACGGCGACGGTGTTCTGGTGGCCCATCCTAGCTCCAGACATGGGCCAGACGGACAGCGTGGAGAGAAGCGCAGGCCGGACGCACAGCGCGGGACGCGGCGCGGGAGAGGAAAAGGGTTGGCGGCGCCTGTCGCCGCTAGGCTCCATCGCCTACCTGATGACGGCGGTCGTGGCCAGCAGCGTGCTCGGCATCATCATCACGTTTGCCCCGACCGGCCTGTATGCGGTCTACCTGCACCCGGTCGACCGGCTGGGCGTGCTGCCGCTGCTGCGGCAGGGGTGGGGCCTGTCGCCGCCAGCCGACCAGCAGATCGGCGGAGTGCTGATGTGGACAGTCAGCGGCCCCGTGTATCTGCTCGGCGTGGTGGCCGTGTTGGCGCGCTGGTACTCGGCGCCGGACGACGATGGGGAGCAGCTCTCACCCCTTATAGATGATAGTAGAGAGTGGCAGGAGAAACGAGGCACGCATGTGGCGCATCCTGGTTAGCCTGGTATCGGTCGTGGGCGGGGCCATCGCGGCGCGCATCTACTCGCGTCCGGCTCCGCCCGCTCCTCGAGCGTCGCGCGCGGCCAGCGATCAACCCGTGGCCCCGTCCGGGCCGCCGCGCGCGCTGGTACCCGGCCAACCGGGGTACCAGCGCGTGCCCGGCCCGGACGAGCCACTGCGGCCGGGCTGGAGCCGGCCGCGACCTGACAAAATCCCGCGGCCGACCTACTGGCCGGCGCTCGTGGGCCTAGGTATCACCCTGACGTTCTGGGGCATGATCAGCACTATTTTTCTGGGGGCAACCGGGGTGGCCTTCCTGATCGTCGGCATCACCGGCTGGGTGTGGGAGTTGATGTATGAATCTGAATCCTGAGGAACGAAACAGGCAGTACGAGCGCCAGGCCTCGCCCCCCCCCCGGCGCGCCTTCCTGATGCTGCTGAGCCTCGCCATCGGCGCTTTCTGCACAGCCCTGGTGGGCATACCAGTGCTTGGTTCGCTAATCGGACCGCTGTTGCTGGGCGCGCCCAAAGCGGAGTGGCGCGCGGTGGGCAAGACCAACCGCTTCAAGGTGGGCGAGACGGTCGAGGTCGTCTACATCAACCCAGGCTCGTTGCCCTGGGCGGGCGTAAGCGACCGCACCGGGGCCTGGCTGCGGCGCAACAACGCGGAGCACTTCACGGCCTTCTCCCTCAATTGCCAGCATCTGGGCTGCGCGGTGCGCTGGCAGGCCGGCGCCGAGCTCTTTATGTGCCCCTGCCACGGCGGTATCTACTACGCCGACGGGACGGTCGCGGCGGGCCCGCCGCCGCGACCGCTGCAGCAGTACCCGGTGCGGGTGCGCAACGGTGAGGTCGAGATTCATACCTCGCCGCTCCCGCTGCCAGGATTCGAGTAGAGGGATACTATATGGGATTCTTGAAGCGCGCCTGGTCCGCCTTCGACGACCGGGTCGGTGTGTCCTCGGTGTTCCTGCCCATCCTGAAGCACCCCATCCCGAAGGGGACCGGCTGGGCCTACGTCTTCGGCAGCGCGGTGCTGTTCGCGTTCATCACCGCCGTGGTCAGCGGCATCCCGCTGGCCGCGATGTACGACACGGCCACGGGGCACGCCTACGACAGCCTGCAGTGGATCACCCACCAGGCCATCCTGGGCTTCCAGATCCGCGGCATCCACTTCTGGGCCTCCACGGCCATGCTGCTGCTGGTGGGCGCCCACGCCATCCAGGTCTTCCTGTACGGCGCCTACAAGTTTCCGCGCGAGGTCAACTGGATGGCCGGCGTCATCCTGCTGTTCGCCACGGCGGGCATTGTCTTCACCGGACAGGTGCTGCGCTGGGACCAGTACGGCGTCTGGACGGTGGCCATCCTGGACTACCAGCTCGACCGCGTGCCGATCATCGGGCACGTGCTGGCCTACATCTTCCTGGGCGGCTACACCTTCAACGGTACCACGCTCTCGCGCTTCTTCGCCCTGCACGTGTTCGTCTTGCCCGGCGTCCTGTTCGCCATCATCGGGCTGCACCTCTATCTGGTCATCCACAACGGCATCTCCGAGCCGCCCAAGGTGGGCCGGCCGGTGGACCCCAGGGTCTACCGTCGCTGGTACAAAGACCTGCTGGAGCGCGACGGCGAGCCCTTCTTCCCCGACGCGGCCTGGCGCGACACGATCGCGGCGGGCGTGGTCATCAGCACGATCGTGCTGCTGGCGGTCATCGTCGGGGCGCCGGAGCTGGTCGGCCCGCCCGACCCCTCCAACGTGGTGGTGCAGCCGCGGCCCGACTGGTACTTCCTGTGGTACTACGCGGCGCTGGCGCTGATCCCCGACGCGGCCGAGCCCTATGTGATGGTGCTGGGACCGTTGCTGGCCATCGGCGGCCTGCTGGCCCTGCCCATCATCGCCAACAAGGGGGAGCGCGCGCCCCGGCGACGGCCCGTGGCCGTGGCCGGCGTGGTGGTGCTGGTCGTCTTTATCGCCGCCATGACCAGGGCCGGCGACGTCGCCGGGTGGTCGCCGCGCTTCGAGCAGTCGCCCGCCCTGACGGGCCAGGAGATCGCCTCGACCGGCAGCGCGCCGAGCAGCGCGGCCATCACGCGCGGCGCCTTGCTGTGGCATGTACACGGCTGCGAGTATTGCCACATGGTCGGCGGCCACGGCGGCATCCGCGGGCCGGATCTGACGGAGGTGGGCAATCGCCTGGACACTACCACCATCACCATCCGCATCCTCAATGGGGCCAAGCCCTACATGCCGGCCTACGGCGGCCTGCTCACCGCCAACCAGGTCAACGACCTGGTGGCCTTCCTCTCCACGCGCGGCCGCAACCGCGGGCGCCCGGCGTCGCAAGAACCGGGGCAGGCAGTGCATCACACCGCTCCGTAGGGTCTCCCACTCTCGGCTTCGTCGATCAGGATGAAAAACCTATAATACTATAATGAAAGGGCCAGCACGCAGCCTCGAAGCGTGCGGCCAGGGCACAGACACCGGGGATCGGCACGTTGGACCAGAGCCGAATAAAGGGAGGGGGATGCAGCTACCAATGAGTCGCCACGGGGGAAACGGGCGCCATCATCTCAATCCTGACGTACCACGCTCCTGTATCATCCGAGTATCGTATGCTGTAAGTGATACGCGTCCGCAGGAGGCTAACAGATGGCCGCGACGATTTCGATCTATTCTCGGCTGGGTGACCTGCTACGCATGCGCGGCTTAAGCGTGGAAGACATCAGGGAGCGCATCGCTGTGTTATTCGAGCGGCCGGTGGACGCGCAGGCCCTCGACCGCTTGACGAACAATGAGCAGGTCAATCCAGTCGATGTTGAGACCGGCGTCGCGGCAGCGGCGGCCCTGGACGTGCCTCTGGACGACGTCTTGTTCATCGAAGTGAGAACGACTCCCACGCCGTTGGAACCCATACCCAACATGGAGCAGCCCATCGTAGAACTCCTCTGGTCGACCGACCGGCGGTCACACGACCGACAGACTGCGTCGGCGGGTGGCGCCTCCGACCCAGCTGCTCGCAGGGCACGCCGACCGGATGTCGGCTTGGCGCCGGTGGAGGGAGACACCGTGGGAGATCGCCGTATAGACGACCTCTTCGCGTTGAAGAGCAAACGCCCGCTTACCGCCAACGAGCAAAGCGAGTTGCATGTTCTCGTTTCCGCTCATGCGCAAGAGACATACGAGCGGGGGGTAGAGCGCCTTGCCGTTAAGCGAGGCGTTCCTGTCGGACAACTGTATGGGGAACTTGCGGAGGAGCGGGCGCGGGTCGCTGCCTGGTACCAGGATCTTGAGGCTAACCCCGAGTGGCGCGAAGCCCTTGTCCGCGAGGCTCGGGAGCGGCGACGGGCGCGAGCAGCCGACTAATGCCGCCGCCCCCGCTTCCGGGGCTGGAGAGGCGGATCACCGCCCTCATGCGGCGCACCGTCCACGATCAGGAGAACGTCGAGGTTCGCGAGGTCGTCCGGCTACGTGCTCATAACGCGTGCGAATATTGCCTGATGCCCACTGGAACCAAATTCCACGTCGACCATATCATTCCGCCGGACCTGTGGGATTCGTACATCATCGGTCGTCTAGCCGGCGTGCCAGCGCGCTCCGGTCGCAGCGGCCCTAACCACATCGACAACTATGCGTGGTCGTGCCCCTTGTGCAACGCGGCGAAGGGGCAACAGGTCGTGCGGCACGTAGGACGTACCCTTGCGCGCTTCTTCGATCCACGATACGATCACTGGCCTGAGCATTTCTCCTTTTTCGAGGGGAGCGACTATCTGTACGTGTCCGGTACATCGCTTGAAGGGCGAGCGACTTGGATCAGAGCCAAATGAAGGAATGAAGGGAGGGGCGATGCAGCTACCAATGAGTCACCACAAGGGAAACGAGCGCCATCATCTCAATCCTGATGTACCGATGCGGGTTATCATCGCCTTCGACGGATTGACGAGCGATGAGAAGCGGAGCGTGACGGAAGCGCTTGGGGAAATCGAACACATGGGTCTGAATGCGCAGTCATTGTCTCCCGAAAGGTTGGGCGGCAACGACCCCCTCTACGCCGTACGCCCCGCGCCCAATGTCGTCGTACTCCTCCTTGCAGAGCCAGGAACGCCCGTCAAAGTCTGGGATATCGCGCGGCCCGCCATGCTTGACAGCTTCGCCCATGCCAAGTAGAGCGCCATCGGGACGACCCGCTGCATGGCATGTCGATCCAGCAGAATGCATCGCGGACCTTGACGCCTTCGAGCGCCTCCTGGTGGCCAAGTCGGAGGTTTCGGAGAGGGACGACATTCTGCCCTTCTTCCGCGAGCGTCCGCACCTGGCCGCGTTCTTGGGAACCTATGCGCCTACTATCAACACCGTCGATCAAGTGGGTGTCGAGGTACGTCTATTCGGCCAATTCGTCACCGATGTCGTGGCCGGACATCGCGAGAAGAAAGCGTACTGCATGGTTGAGTTCGAAGATGGATTGTCGAGCAGCATCTTTGTACGGCGCGGTCGACACACATCCGACTGGGCAACTCGGTTCGAACATGGTGTCAGCCAGATTATCGATTGGCTGTGGCTTCTCGACGACCAGGAGCACACGCTCGCGTTCGAAGAAATGTTCGGAGCGCGACCGATCCACCTGACGCTACTCCTCATCATTGGTCGAGATAGCGGCGTCTCCGACGCGGATCGTCGCCGCCTGGACTGGCGCAGCCAGCACGTGGCTATCAATTCGCACCGCATCTATCTCTATACGTTCGATGAGCTTTTACGGGACTTGCGCGAACGCGTGAAAGGCTTCCAAGCTTGGGCAATGCCGCTTAAGGATAACTAGCGAGGCTCCGCCTTCGGCCGACGAGACATGCGGACTCACGCGGGCGCGTCCGGTGCGAATGCTCCCTGGACCTTGGGGTCTACGGACATCATGTCCCGTCGCGCGCGCTCGCCGGCTTTGCGCGCGCCCAGGCGCTCGAAGATGGCCAGTGCCGCCTGTAGACGATCCTGTGCGACCGCGCCCATCGGATCCTGGTGGGCGTGCAACAGGCCGGAGAGGTGCAGCAGGCGGGCTTCGCCGTAGGGGAAGGGCATGGCGCGCACCAGGGCCAGACCCTCCTCGATAGACCGCTCCGCGTCGTCCCGGCGCTGTCCGCGCATGGACACCAGCGCCTGGACCCGCAGCGCCTCGCTCAGGGTCACGTTTTGCCCGCTGGCGCGGGTGCGCTCGACGGCCAGCCGCGCCGTCTCCTCGGCCCTGGTCATGTCGCCGCGTTCGAGGTAGGCCCAGGCCAGGATCGGCAGCACACCGTCCACGTCGTGCTCCTGCCTGTCGTCGCGGTCCAGCAAGGGCGCGAGGCGCTCGATGGCTGCCTCGGAACGGCCTAGCGCGATGTCGAGTTCGGCCAACGTGCCATGGGCCAGGCGGAGAGCCTGCAGGTCGTTGCTGCGCTCTGCGACGGCCGCGCACTCCCCCAGGAGGCGGGTCGCCTCGTCCCAGGCGCCCTCGGCCAGGGACAGCGCGCCGAGTTGGTAGAGCGGATAGGCCGTGCCCCAGGCGCCGCCGGCCTGGCGAGCGATGGCCACGGCTTGCTCGTCGTCGGCGCGCGCCCGTGCCCAGTCACCCAGGAAGAAAGACATCAGGCCGCGGCCGCCGATGGTGACCGCGATCAGCATTGGATTGCCCTGCCGCTCGGCCACGGTGCAGGCGCGCTCCGTGTAGGGCCTTGCGGCCAGGAAGCGGCCGCCGAGGCGGTAGACGACGGCGACGTTGTACAGGGCCCAGCACAGCACGTAGAGATGCTCTGCGCGCTCGGCCAGCGGGATCGCGTCCTCCAACGAGCGCAGTCCCTCCCCGATGCGCCCGATCTTGAGCAGGGCCAGCCCCTGGCCGAACAGAGCCTCGGCCAGCACGCGCTCGTCGCCTATCGCCCGCGCCACCTCCTCCGCCCGCCGGTCGGCGTCCAGCAGTTCCACGTAGCGGCCGCTGGCGAAATACAGGTGCCCCAGCGCCACGAGCAGCGCCGCAAGTCCGGGGGACGGATCGGCGCCCGAGAGGTCATCGGCCAGGGGCCGCAGCACGGCCACGCCCTGCTCCGGCGTGCCCCGATCGGCATGGACCTGCCCGAGGGCGGCCGTCACGCGCGCCACGTCACCAGCCTCACCTGCCGCGCGGTACACCTCTGTCGCGCTCTCCAGCGCGGCGATGGCCTCGTCGTACCGTGCCCACGTCGACAGCGTCGCGGCCAGCCGCTCGCGGCCGCGCGCGCCCTCGCGCACCGCTCCCAGCCCGTCGGCGCGCTCGATCCATTGGCGGTAATAGTCGAGCGCCGCGTCGTGGGCGGCGCGCGCCGCGGCCCCGTCGCCCGCCCGCTCCAGATACAGCAACGCCTTGTGTTGCGCGGCGCTGCGGCTGTAGTGGTAGGCCAGGCGCTCGACCCGCCGTTCCGCCGTCCCCTCCACCAGGAACGGGTCCCCCTCCAGCGCCTCGGCCACGCGCCGGTGCAGCGCCATGCGGCGCGCCGGCCCCAGGTCGGCCTCGACCACCTCACGGATCACATCGTGGGCAAACCAATAGCCGCCCGGCCCCGACTGCTCGACCAGGAGGCGCGCCTGGCCGGCGGCGTCGAGCGCGGCGGAGACCTCGTCCTCGGGGTACGCGGTCGTCGCCAACAACAGCGGGATCTGGACGGCGCGGCCGATCACCGCTGCCACGGCGAGCACGTCCCGCGCCGCCGGCTCCAGGGCGATGACGCGCTGGCGGACGCTCTGCGCCAGGGTCCAGGGGATCGTCACCTCGCCGCTGCCGGTCTCGGCCACCAGGCGCAGGCCCTGGGCGCAGCTCATCACGAAGAACGGCACGCCGGCCGCACGCTCCATCATGCGGCCTCGTAGCCCCGGCTCGATGGCCCGCGCGTCGCCCAGCATACCGTCGAAGAGGGCGGCGGCGTCCGCGGCGGCGAGGGGCGCCAGCGCGTGGCGCGCGACCAGGCCGGCGTGCGACAGGTCGGCCAGCACGAGGGAGAGGGGGTGTTGCGGCGACAGATCGGTGTCGCGGTAGGCCGCCACCACGCGCAGAGGAGTGGCAGCGGCGGAACGCGCCAACGAGGCCAGCACGTCGAGGGCGTCGCCGTCGGCCCACTGCAGATCGTCTAGCAGCAGCAACGTCCCCCCCGGGCCGGCCACATTGGCCAGGAAGCGGGCCACGGCGTCGCGGATCAAGCGACGCTCCTGCGCCGGAGGCAGCGACCAGGACGGCAACGGCTCGATGGGCGCCGCCGCCAGCTCGGGCAGCAGGCGGACCAACCAGGCGCAGCCGCGCAGATCGGCGCGTAGGTGTGCAGGCGTTTGGCGGTCGATGTGCCCCTTGAGCGCCCCCAGCAGTGGAGCATAGGGTTCGTGGTCTCCGCGGCGCTGACAGCCGCCCTGCAGCACGGCCAGCCTGGCCGGCGCCGCCAGGCCGCACGCCTCGTCCAGCAGGCGCGACTTGCCGATCCCCGGCTCGCCGGCCACCAGCAACAGCGGCGGCCCATCGCCGGCCAGGTGGCGCCGCAGCAGCGCAACCTCCTGCCCGCGGCCCACCAACGGAGGGACATCCTTGAGCCGGGCGGACAGCCCGGCAGCGCTGCGCGACGAGCGGCGCGCCGCCATCTCGAACAGGGCGCGGTCCGGCGCGGAGAGCCCGAGCGCCGCGGCGAGGAGGGACACGGTGTCCTTGCGCGGCCAGCGGTTGATGCCCTGTTCCAGGGCGCTGACCGCCCGCACGCTAACGCGCGCCCGCTCGGCCAGCTCCTCCTGCGTCAACCCGACGTCCTGCCGATAGCGTTTGAGCAACGCCGCGAACGTTGCGTGCATCTCCGCGGCCATGACGCGTTCCTGTTCCCGCACGAGGGCGTGCGGCGCCTGCACCACCAAGCGCGGTTGCGCGACGGGTCACGATCAGGATACCACGGCGCGCCGCAATTCTGCCAGTGACTCTGGTAGTTATGCGTGGCCTTCGCGGCCTCAAAAGAGCAGACTGGCGTATGGGATGGCGCGTAGGGCCGAGGGACGGCGGCCGGCGCGCCCAGGGGAGGACTGCATGATGCCGACAATCCTTTTCGCGTTGCCCATCAAACCCGGCCACGCCGCGGCGGCCCGCGCTTTCGTCCAGGAGTGCATCGGTCCCCGCTGCGCCGCCCATGACGCGTCCGAACACGAGCGGGGTATCCGATCCGAGAGCTGGTATCTACAGCACACCCCGACCGGCGATCTCTTCACGTGCTACGCCGAGGGTCCGGACCTGCAAACGGGCTTTGGGGCCTTGATCGCCTCGCGCCGGCCCTTCGATCTGTGGTTCAAGCACCATCTGTTCGTCCTGACCAGCATCGACCTCAACGCGGGCCCACCGCCGGCGGCGATGATCGCCGAGACGCTGGCCGAGTACAAAGGCGCGTGCTCCGCGGGCGAGCCACTTTAAGCGGCAAGGACGTGTGACCGGTCCCCTGGTCCCTGGTACGCCGACTGACGGGAGATAGAAATGGTGGTGACAGACGCCGACATGGACACGACCGCGCTCGTGCCCGCGGATCTCACGGACGGACACGAACAGGCCATGGAACCTGCTACTGAGTGGGCCGCCGGGCTAGCCGGGGTTGTCCCACGCGACCGGCGGGCCGACGACGATGACTATGCCCTGTTCGAGCGCGCCATCGCGCGGCGGGACGACGCCGCGTGGGCGGCCGTCTACGCGCGGTACGGCGACTTGGTCCGTCGCTGGCTCGGCGTCGGTTGGGACGACGCGGACGAGGAGGTGGCGACGACGTTTGTCCGCTTCTGGCAGGCCATGGATGCGGAGAAGCTCGCGCGCTTCACGTCCATCGCCGCCGTGCTGCAGTACCTTAAGCTGTGCGCCCACACGACCCGGCTCGACCATGTCCGCGCCACCTACCGCCGCGCGCGCGAGGAGACGCTGGACGACACGACGCCTGTCACGGCCGCGCCGGGCGTGCTCGAAGAAACGGTCCTCAGCCGGGCCGACCGCCTGGCTTTTTGGGACGCGGTGCAAGCCTGTCTCAGCGACCAACGCGAGCGCGAGGTGATCTACCTCTCCTACGCGCAAGGCCTTTGCCCGCGCGAGATCTGCGCGCGCCACACCGCGCGGTTCCCCCGCGTGCAAGACGTGTATCGCATCAAGCGCGGCGCGCTCAGTCGTTTGCGCCACGCGCCCGACGGCTTGTTAGCCATGAGCCGTTAGCCATTAGCGGCGTCCTTGTCGAGGCGTTGGAGGGATTGTCTGCTGCCGTGGGACAGGCCGTCGGACGAGAGGACGCAGCGCCGCGCCCACCCAGGCGCCGGCCACGCCGAGCACGACGGCGATCAGCAGCGTCAGAGCGATGACGAGGACGCCCTGGTTGGCGCCCAGACCCAGGATGGCGCCGACGACGGAGGCCTGGTCGGACACGGGCTGTCCCATCACCACGGCCTGCCAGGCCAGGGGCAGGCCCCAGCCCAGCAACGCCGCGAGCCCGCCCACGACCAGCGCGGTGCGCGCGCCCGGCGCCAGCAGGCCGGCCAGGACGCCGACCAGGACCACCATCCACCACAGGCCCAGCAACGCGCCCAGCGCCACCAATAGGGTCCCGACGATGGTGGCGGGGATCAATGTTGGCCGCACGAACCGTGAGCGGATGTTCATACTCATGGCGTCAGCGCCCAGGCGACGTTGCCCGCCTGCGCCTGTGCAGTCGCCGCGTCGAGCAGGGGATAGTAGCGGCCCTGCCACCAGGTCTCGATCTCGTTGCCGTACCACGGGGAGAGCGGATTCTCGCTCTGGCCGCCCGGATAGACGCCCTCGCTCCGGCCGCTGCCCCAGTCGGTGATAAAGCGCCAGCTGGGTCCGTCGCTGGACGGATAGCCGGGTGCGAATGGGGCGGCGTCGACCGTCCAGGCGTCGCCGCTACTGGGGCGAGGGGGGCTGGGACTGGCGGGATAGGACAGCGCGTCGACCTGCGCCAGGGACGGGAACTGCCGCGCGTGGACCTTACCCCAGGTCCAGCCCCGCACATTGGGGCCGAGTTGCTTGGTGAGCGAGGCCACGGCCTGCCGGAAAGCGCCGTACATCACATCGGAGGCCGTGCGCGGCTTGCCGTGAGGCGGTGTGAACGTGGGGTTGGTGGGGTCCCGGAGCGTCCACGCCTCCAGGTCCTCGACCAGCGCGGTCTGCCCCGTGTCCAACGTCAGGCCGGCGAAGCGGTCGGACGGTACTTTGTAGGCGGTCCACCAGGGACCGAAGGTATCCTGTAGGTACTGGCTCCAGAACTGCCACCACACCGCGGCCGCGCCCGAGTCGACGGCCATGTCGTCGTTCCATGCGCCCAGTTGGCGCCGGGCCAGCGTTTCGGTGGGGTTGAGTTGCGCCTGATGGCGCTTCAGCGCGTTCAGCAGCCGCGGCACGATCAGCGAGGCCAGGTAGTCGTGGGTGTCGTTCTGCAGGCGCTCCATGTCGGACACCGTGAGTTTAGCTGTGCCCGAGAGCGCCTGATAGATGCGGTCGGCGCGATAGCCGTTGTCGAAGAAGTTGTCGGACGCGCCGATGTCATAGGGGTAGGCGGCGGTGACGGGGCGCTGGTTGGCCGAGAACACGATGTGGCCGGGTGGGTTGTAGACCTGGGGAGCCGCGTCGAAAGGGATTGTGCCCACCACGTCGGCCTCGCCCGTGCCCGGCAAGGGCAACGCGGGCGACCCGCGCCGGACGACCGGGTAGTAGCCCGCCGATACCATACCGATGTTGCCCCGATCATCGGCGTAGACGAAGTTCTGCGAGGGCGCATGCCAGCCGCGCAGGCTGTCGCGGAAGTGGACGAAGTCGGGGGCGCGGATGACGCCGAGCATGGCGCCGATGTCGTCGGTGGGCAGCGCACCCATCCAGTCGAGCGTCACCGTGGCGTGCGGGTCGGCGGCGTCCTCGATCACGGGGCCATGCACGGTATAATGGACATCCAATCCCTGATCGGGACTGCCCTTGACCGGGATGGTATAGTGCAGCGCGCGGATGGGCCGCCAGGCGCCGTTCCAGTAGTACCGGTTGGGGCGCCTCGCGTCGGTGCGCTCGATATAGAACAGCGTGGCCTGGTTCTGCACGTTGGTCTCGCTCCAGGAGATGTGGTGGTTGCGGCCGATCAGGATGACCGGCGTGCCGGGCACGCTGACGCCGTTCATATAGTAGCCGGGGCTGCTGGCCTCCAGCTGGTACCACACCGCGGGCAGGGTCTGACGCAGGTGCGGGTCCCCGGCCATCAGCGGCTTGCCCGAGGCGGTGCGCGTGCCGTCGACCGCCCAGTTGTTGCTGTTGGCGTCGTCGTGCAAGGCAAAGGCGGGCAGTGCGGCCAGTTGGCGCGCCAGTCCCGCCACGGCGCGGACCTGCGCCGCGCTGAGACTGAGTTGGGACGGCAGCGGGGCCGGCGGCGCCGTGCGGTAGGGACCGGGATCGTAGGGGCGCTGCGTCGCGACGTCGGCCGGGACCGTCGGGAACCACGCGTTGGTGCGCTGCGGGCCGAACGTCCGCACCAGCACCTCGCGGTCCAATGGCTTGGAGGTCAGGTCCAGCGTCTGGATCAGGTCGCCCTGCACCACCAGCGAATCGACGGGGGTCCAGGACAGCGGCCGGTAGTTGAGCAGCTTGCAGAAGGTCGGCAGGTTATTGCTGCCCACGGCCTCGTCGATGCGGTCGTCGACGCCCCGGGCGTAGGCGGTCAGCGCGACGTAGGAGGGGCTGGCGGGAGTCCGCTTGATGGCGTCCCACTCGGCCTGAGCGGTGCGGAGCAGCCCCAACTGATCCTCGATCACGTCCGACCCGAAGGCGGCGTTGCCCAGGACCTGGGAGAGCAAACCCTCACCCTGGCGGCGCTGCAGGTCCATCTGGAAGAGTCGGAAGCGGGCGTGCAGGTAGCCGATGGCCAGGAACATATCGTGGTCGGTGCGGGCGGCGACGTGGGCCGTGCCGTTGGCCTCGAACGTGACCGACACAGGCTGATCGAGCCCAGCCAGGTGTAAAGTGGCGGCCTGAGGCAGCGCCGCGTCCGCGGCGGCCGTCCACACGCCGGTACCGGGGTTAAAGGCCGGCCCCAGCGGCGGCAGCGGGCCCAGCCCGAGCGACGCCACGGCGAGCAACAGCGCCGTCACCAGGAGCGACGCGGCCAGATTGAGCATCGCCTTGACGCCGATCCGCGTCCGTTGCACCTCCTCCACGCGTTGCTGGCCCATGCCCACGCCCGCGTCCACGCGTTCCTGGCCCACCCCCACGCCCACATTCACGCGTTGCTGGCCCGCCCCCATGCGTTGCTGGCCCACGCCCGCGCGTCCACGTCTCTTGCCCACGCTCGCGCGTCCACGTCCCTTGCCCACGCTCATGCGTCCCTCACTCCCCTCACCCATGTTCGTCTGATTCTACACCAGGCGGACGCCTTCCCGTCAAACGGTACAACAGTTATCGTGACGATACGAGAGGCAGACGTGTTACCTTTACGTTCTGCCCTTCGTCTTACATGTCAAGTAGGCGCTATCCGCGGCGCTACGGACGAACAGCGCCTGCTCAGGCGAAAGGAAAACGAGCACATGGCACATCGGTATCACTCCGCGCTCATCGTTTGTGGCCTTGTGGCAGCCGGCCTCGGAGGCGCGCTTCTCGGGCCGGTCGTGGCGCCGGGCGGCCTGGCGCCACGGTCTACCCTCGCGGACACCACGTCCCCTGCGTCCCCCGCCACGACGGCGCCGCCGAACAGCGTGGCGGTGAGCGGCAGCGGCGAGGTCCGCGTCCCGCCTGACATGGCCACCGTCACCTTCGGCGTGCTCGCCGATCGAGCGACGGCCGCGGACGCGCAGGACGAGGCGAACCGGGTCATCGCGGCCGCCGTGGGCAACCTGCACCGGCTTGGCATCCCCGACCGCCTCATCCAGACGGCCGCCATCGCGCTGCAACCGCGCACCGACAACAGTGGCAACGTGATCGGCTACGAGGCCAGCCAGACCCTGGCGGTCGTGGTCGACCGTGTGGCGTTGGTCGGGCGGGTGGTGGACGCGGGCGTCGCCGCCCACGCCAACAACAACGTGGGCATCGCCTATGGCCTGCATGATGAGAACGCCGCGCGCACTGCCGCGCTGCGGATGGCCGTCGGAGTCGCGCGGACCCGCGCCGCCGCGGCGGCAGCCGCCCTGGGCCGCTCGCTGATAGGAGCGCACGTCCAGCTCACGGAGAACACGCAGACGGTCCAACCGCAGCCAGTTGTGGCCGCCGGTCGGCAAGCGGCGCCCGGCGCCGCGGCCCCGACGCAAGCCTTTGGCGGCACGCTGACCGTCCATGAGGACGTGGGGCTGACCTATACGTTCTGAGCCCTGGCACGCCATCCGATGCCCATCCCAGCGGAGTCCGCACCTCCGCCACTGGCAACGCCCTCATCGACGCCCGCCTCGTGCGCCGTCAGCATACGCCGCTCTACGCCACGGCCGAGGGCGCTGCTGCTCTACGCCACGGCCCAGGGAGCCTCGCGCAGCCATCGCTCGAGGGTCTCTGGAGGCAGGGGGCGGCTGAGGTAGTAGCCCTGCGACACGGCGCAGGTCATCCCCGCCAGCAACTCCCACGTCGCCTGGTCCTCGATGCCCTCGGCTACGACGCGCAGCCCCAAGGCGTGCCCCAGCGCCACGGTCGAGGCCACGATCGCTGCGTCGGTCGCCTCCGTCGCCAACTCGCGCACGAAGCCCTTATCGATCTTGAGCTCGTCCACCGGCAACGTCTTGAGATAGGCCAGACTGGAGTACCCGGCCCCGAAGTCGTCCACGGCCAGGCCCACGCCCAGGGCGGACAGCCGCGTGAGTACGGCCAGGGCGCGCTCCGGGTCGGTCATCAGCGTTGTCTCGGTCACCTCCAGGCGCAGGTTGGACGGCGGGACCGCGGACGCCCGCAGTATCTCGATCAGGCGGTCGGGCAGCGTGGGGTCGTGCAGATTCCAGGCCGAGAGGTTGACCGACACGGTGAGCGCGAGGCCCGCGCGCCTCCAGGCGCCGCATTGGCGGATCGCCTCCCCCAGCACCCAATCGGTGAGCGGCGCGATCAGGCCGGTCTGCTCGGCCAACGCGATGAACTCAGCGGGCAGGATGAGGCCTCGCTTCGGGTGCGGCCAACGCGCCAGCGCCTCAACCCCGCGCACCCGCCCGCTTCTGACATCGATCTGCGGCTGGTAGTGCAGCGCGAGCGCGCCCTCGGCGATGGCCGCGCGCAGGTCGGCGATGAGGCCGAGCCGCTCCGGGCTATAGGTGTCCAGCGCCGGGTCATAGACTTGCTGGCCGAGCCGCCCGCGCTTGGCCGCGTACATCGCGACATCGGCGTGGCGCAGCAGCGTGTCCAGCGCGGCGCCGTCGGCGGGGGCGGGGGCGGGGGCGATACCGACACTGCTGCCCAGCGGGAGGACGTAGCTCTCGACCTCAAAGGGCGCGTCCAGCGCCGCGCGGATAGCGCGTGCGACGCGCTCCGCGCCCGCCTCATCCGTCCCGGGCAGCGCCACGGCGAACTCGTCGCCGCCCAGTCGGGCCACGGTGTCGCCGCTCCGAACCACGCCCCGCAGCCGACGCGCCACCTCGCGCAGCAGCGCGTCTCCCTGGTCATGGCCGAAGGTGTCGTTGACATCCTTGAAGCCGTCGAGATCGAGCAGCAGCAGGGCGGGGGGCGCGCCGGCGGCCCACGCCCGCGCCAGGCAATCGCGCAGGTGGGCGCGGTTAGGCAGATCGGTCAGCGCGTCGTGGGTGGCCTGATGCCGCAGGGCGCGTTGGGCGGCATCGTGCGCCGTCACGTCCTTGGCGATGCCATAGACGCCGACGATGGTGCCATCGACGACGATAGGCATGGTGGTGGCGCTGACGGCGCGCTCGTCGCCATCCTTGCGGCGCAGGCGCACCGCGACATCGTGTTGTGGCTCGCCCGCGACGGCGCGCGCGAAGTGCTCGGCGCCGCGCTCCAGATCCTGCGATGCGATCAGAGTGGCAAAGGAGAGCGTCAGCAACTCCTCGACCGTGTAGCCGGTGAGGGCGGCGCACGCGGTGTTGGCGGAGGTAAGCGCGCCGTCGAGCCCGAGGGCGAAGACGGCGTCGGGGTGCTGGGCGAAGAGCGAGCGGTAACGCTGCTGGCTCTCCTCGAGGTCCCGTTGCATCTGGACGCGCGCGGTGACATCATGGCTGTTCACGATGATCCCCTGGATCGCGGGGTCGTCGAGGCGGTTGTGGAACGCCATCTCCATCACGCGCCAGGACCCATCGGCGTGGCGCGCACGCCCCTCGGTGCGCACCGTCACCCCGGGCGCGGCGGCGACGGCGGCGAAGCCGGGGGCGAGGAGCACAGCGTCGTCGGGATGGGCGACGCCAAAGGCGTCACGGCCCTCCAGGGTGGCGGGAGCGTAGCCCAGGAGCCGCTGATAGGAGGGGCCGACGTAGCGGAAGACGCCCGCGCGGTCGAGGATGGCCACGAGATCGCTGGCGTGCTCCGAGAGCGCCCGGAAGCGGTCCTCACTTGCCTGCAACGCCTCTTCTGCCTGGCGCCGCTCCGTGATATCGCGCCCGTTCACGATGAAGCCCCGGATGTCCGGATCATCTAGATGGTTGCTCGACATGGCCTCCTGCCAGCGCCAGGAGCCGTCGGCGTGCTGGAAGCGGAACGTATACATGTCGACCGCGCCGCCGTCACGGGCCTGGAGGGCGGCTTGCGCCTGTGCGTACGGCACGTCGGCGGGGTGCATGAAGGCGAAGATGCTGCGACCCACCACATCCGCGGGCGCATAACCGAGCAGGCGCTGATGCGAGAGACTGGCGTAGCGCACGATCCCCGCGGCATCGACAATCCGCACCAGGTCGCTGGCGTGCTCCGAGAGCGCCCGGAAACGCGCCTCGCTCAGGCGTAACGTCTCCTCCATCCGCACGCGCGCGGTGACGTCGCGCCCCGTGACGATGACGCCGCGCACGGCGGGGTCGTCCAGGTGATTGGCAGCAATGACATCCATGCTACGCCAGGAGCCGTCGGCGTGCCGCAAGCGGAGCGTCAGATACCGTGGCAACTCTTTGCCCTGCACACGCATTGCGAACCGCTCCACCGCCCGCGCGCGGTCATCCGGGTGCAGTAAAGCGAAGGCATTACCCTGTAGCAGGGCGTCAGGCGCGTACCCCAGGATGGGTCCATGGGACGGACTGGCATAGCGGATGGAGCCGTCCGCATCCAGGATCTGGACGAGGTCGGAGGCGTGTTCAGAGAGGGCCCGGAAATACTCCTCGCTTCGGCGGCGATCGCCGCGCCGCTGGCAAGCGCGCGGCACGCCCATTGGCCACAGCGAGGCGAGACGCCTCACGAACGAGATGTGACGGGTCATGACCAGTCCCGTGCCCCCATTGTTGCAGGTTCGTGAGGCGGTGAGGCAGGGACGGCGAACGGGCGCGCCGCGGCGCTGCCGGCGACATGGAAGCGGAGCATCCGGCCAGGGTGGTGGAAGGCGGGGATGATGGCGCCGCGCTGCGCGGGGAGAGAGAGAGGTGCGCGGCGCGCAGCGCGGCCGAACATCCTCTTTGTCGTATACGCTGGGGCGTTGGGCTCCATGCGCTGTCCTCCTCGGCGCCGGTGGCGCGGTGGCGTTGGTTGTCGTGATCAGGACAAGCATACGGGGCGCGGCGCGTGGGCGCAATGACCCAACTGGGGAACGGGGAAACGGGAACAACGGGAACGGCCGCAAGCAGACTCGCATGGACGAACAACCCGGCCAGCACAGGGATGTATCCTTGCATGGGAATGATGGCGTGAGCGAGACGTGAGGGGCAAGGAATCCGCGGATATACTATGACTGGCACACCGCTGCCACTTTGCTATAACTATCCACCGCGCTCCCTGTTGGGAGCGGCGTGATGAGCGTGTTCGAGGCTCCCGTCCCGGCTTATCTCCGTGCGAAAGGCAGACGTAGATGAAACGAGAAGGCGACATGTCCAGACTCAGTCCGCCAGTCAGTTGGCCGAGCGGCGCCAGGGATGTCTACACGGCGCTGCAGACATACCGTATTGTCGGCGCCTCGGCCTGCACCGCCGCTATCGTCGAGGCGCTCACGGCGTTGGCCGCCGACGTAGCTGGCCGGCCCGGCGGCGCCGTCTACCAGGAGGTGGCCGCGGCCGGGGCCTTGTTCTGCGCGCTCAAGCCCAATACCGCTGCCTACGCCAACGTCGTGCATCTGTTACTGAGGGGACTCGACACGGCCTCGGCGCCGCCGCCCGAGCTTGCGGCCACGGTCGCTCAGCGCGGCGACGCCTTTTCCGAGAATAGTACGGCGAGTGTCGAGCGGATCGCGGCCATGGGGGCCGATCTGCTCGCCGCGCGCGGTGGCGTGCTCGTTCACGACTACAGCAGCACGATCCTGGCGGTGCTGGCCGAGGCGGGACGCCGGGACAAAGATCTGATGGTGTTCGTCACGGCGGGACAACCGGTCGACCAGGGGCCAAAAGTGGCGCGGGCGGTCGCGTCGTACGGCCACCGCGTCACCTACCTGCCGGACACGGCGGTCGGGCGCGTGATCGCCGGCGTCGACGTCGTGCTGAGCGGCGTCGAAACGTTGTTCCAGAACGGCGACCTCGCCAACACGGTCGGCACGTTCCCCATCGCCCTCGTGGCGCGGCACGCCGGCGTGCCGTTCTACGGCGTGACCGAGCGCATCAAGATTCACCCCACGGCCACGACGGTCGCGGTGGCCGAGCTGACGGCGCAGGTCCTGCACGGGTGGCCCCCGCCCGAGGTCGAGTTACCGCCCCACACGCGCACCTGTCCCGAGGTTTTGGACCTGACGCCGGCGCGCCTGGTGACCGGCTACGTCACCGAGGTCGGCATCGTCGCGCCCGCCCACGTGGCGGCGGCGCTGGAAAGTCTCTGGTCACGGTTGGCGTAAGCTCATGGGCAGCCGGCTAAGGTGCGCCTCGGCATAGTGGACAGCGGCCTGAACGGGGCCCGCGCCCGCGGGCGCGGGTCGGAGTGCCCCTTGACAATCCCGACGCCGGGGCTTAGAATAGCCTCATCATGTCGGATGTCCAACAAGTTGAGGCGCTGGTCGAGGGCTTCTCTCGCCCGCTCGAGTCGCTGGCCATGGGGATTGCCCGGCAGTTGAGCGAGCGGATCCGAGTGGGGACGCTGCGCCCTGGTATGCAGTTGCCGAGTGAGCCCAAATTGGCCGCACAGTTCGGCGTCAGTCGTAATACGTTGCGCGAGGCTATACGCACCCTGATCGCCCAGGGCATCCTGGAGTCGCGCCACGGCATCGGGACGTTTGTCCGGGAGGAGCGCGCGGCGGTGTGGCCGGTCGAGACCGGCATCGAGGAATTGACGAGCACGACGGAGATGATCCTGCGCGCCGGCCATCGACCTGGCTGCCGCGACTACCGCCTGGAGGTCGTCGCCGCGCCCGCCAGCGTCGCAACGGCCCTCTCGCTCGCTCACGAGGCGCGGGTCTACCATCTCTCGCGCGTGCGGCTGGCCGATGACCAGCCGGTGATGGTCTGCGCCGACTACCTCCCGGCGGGCCGCGCGAGCGGCGCCGACATGCGACGCTTCGAGGGGAAGGGGTCCCTGTTCTCGTTCCTGGCCGAGCGGTGCGGCCTGGCGGTCACGGTGGCTCGCACCGTCATCACACCGGTCATTCCGACCGCGCGGGTCGCGCAGGCGCTGTCCATTGCCGTCGACGCCCCCCTGCTGCTGCTGAAGCAAACCCACTTCGAGGCCGACAACCAGCCGTTTCTCTATAGCGAAAACTACATCAACCCGTCTTTTATTGGCTTTCACGTGCGACGCACGCCGCCTTCCCCTGGGCGGGAGGCGAGTTCGCAACTGTCCGCGTCCAACGGCGGGGAAAGGAGGGCATCATCGGCCGGGCGCGGTCGGTCTGAGGATACGACACCATGACAAACTGTCTGATTAGGAGGTTGGCCATGTTCACGTTTCGCACGCGCACTCTTTCCGGTCGCTGTCTGGCGAGCATCGCCGCGCTCGCGCTCGCGCTAATACCCACCGCCCTGCTGTTCCCCGGTCGCGCCACGGTCGCGGCGACCATGCCCCCGCAGCGCGCGGCGCTGATCAGTATCCAGCCGGTCAACGACAAAGGCGTGATGCAAGCCTTTGTCGGTGGGTTCAACGCCGCGGCCGCGCAGTACCACTACGCCGCGAGCCGTGTCATCCTCGACGAAGACCCCTCGACCTATGTCTCGACGCTCCAAACCGTGGCCTCCGCGGGCTACAACCTGGTCATCGTCACCTTCCCGCCGATGATCCAGGCCCTGAGCACGGTGGCGCCCAAGTTCCCGAACGTCCACTTCCTGCTGCTCGACGCGCAGATCCCCACGCCGCTGCCCAACGTGCAGACCCTGTTCTTCTACGAGAACCAGTCGTCCTTCCTGTCGGGCGCGCTGGCGGCCTATATGACCAAGACCCATAAGGTCGGCTTCCTCGGCGCCCTGGTGCAGGACGTGATCAACCGCTACCTGGTCGGTTTCTACGAGGGAGTGAAGTACGTCAATGCCCACAACGCGGTCTGCTGGTCCTACGTCAACGCGCTCGAGGACCCGGCGCTGGGCAAGCAGTTTGCGCTGACCATGTATGGCCAGGGCATCGACGTGATCCATGCCGCGACCGCGGGGACGGAGGTCGGGGTCTACCAGGCGTCGGAACAGGCGCATAAGTATCTCATCGGCGCCGATGTGGACATCCGGCCCTTCGATCCAGGCTACGGCCTCTCGGCGTCCGGCCCCGACTTTGCGCAGGCGGCGGTCCTCGTGATGCGCCAGCAGGCCACCGGTACCTTCCGCGCCGGGCGACAGCAGTATGGCCTGGCCGACGGCGCCGTCCGCTTGCTGCCCTTCAACGATAAGCTCGTGCCTCAGAGTGTGCAGCGCGCGGTGAAGCACATCCAGCAGTTGATCGTCAAGGGACGGATTACCGTACACACGGATACCTACCTCAAACAACTCAAGAACTGCTCATAGCGGCGAGAGGGTGTCCATCGTGACACAACGGTCCGAACCCATCCAGCCGACCGCGCCCGCCGTGGACAGCAGCCGCGCCGCGCCAGGGTCTGTGCTTGCCATGGACGGCGGGCACGGCGGGCACGGCGGGCACGGCGGGCACGGCGCGCCGGCGGACGTGCCCGCGCTCGCGGTCCGGGAGGTCAGCAAGCGCTTCGGCAGCGTCCTGGCCAACGACCGCGTGAGCTTCGACGTCCGTCCCGGCTCCATCCATGCCCTGGTGGGCGAGAATGGGGCCGGCAAGACGACGCTGATGCGCATCGTGTACGGACTGTACGCGCCTGACAGCGGGCATCTTGAGTTGGATGGACGGCCGGTCGCCTTCCGCGGTCCGCGGGACGCCCTCTCACGCGGTATAGGGATGGTTCACCAGCACTCGCTGTTGGTGAACTCCCTGACCGTGGTCGAAAACGTGCTCCTAGCCTTGCCGGGACTGGGACGACCGCCGCGCAAACAGGTGTGGGCCCGCTTGCAGGACCTCTCCGCTACCAACAACCTGCGCCTCGACCCCATGGCCCGCGTGGGGTCGCTGTCGGTGGGAGCGCGCCAACGCGCGGAGATCCTGGGCGCGCTGTTCCACGGGGCGCGGCTGTTGATCCTGGATGAGCCCACCACCGTGCTAACGCCGCAGGAAGTAGCGGAACTTTTCGCCGTGCTGCGCCGCTTGCGCGACGCGGGCGCCACGATCATGCTGGTCACGCATAAGCTCACCGAGGTGATGTCCCTCAGCGATTGCGTGACCGTCCTACGCGGCGGCAAGGTGGTCGAGACGGTGGCCACGCGCGCCACCGACGAGCGCGACCTGGTGCGGCTGATGGTGGGCCGCGATGTGCCGTTGCGCCTGACCGACCCGGCGGCGGTACGGCCGGCAGCCGCCGCGACTGACCCCGTGCTGCGGTTGAACGGCCTGACCGTCCATGACGACGCGGGCCTGGAACGGGTGCGCACGGTCAGCTTCGAGGCGCTGCCAGGAGAGATCGTGGCCATCACCGGCGTGGAGGGCAACGGCCAGACCGAACTGGCCGAGGCCCTCGTCGGCTTGCGCCCGTGCGCCTCGGGCGAGATACAACTGCGTGGACAGACCGTCAACGGGTGGTCCGTGCAACGACGCCGGCAGGCTGGCCTGGCCTACGTGCCGGAAGACCGCATGGCGCAAGGCATCACGCCCCTGGTGTCAGTGCGCGACAACCTGATCCTGGGGCGACACAATCGACCGCCCTACGCCCGCTTCGGCCTGCGCAACCTGCGGGCGACGGACCGCTTTGCCCGCCAGGCCATCGACGACTTCCACATCGTGGCGCCCTCGCCGGCCAGTATGGCCGCCACGCTCTCGGGCGGCAATCTGCAGAAAGTGGTCGTGGCGCGCGAAGTGTCAAAGGCGCCGCTGCTGCTCGTGGTGGCGCAGCCCACGCAAGGCGTGGACGTGGCCGCGGCGCACCTGATCCGCGCGACGCTCCTACGATTGCGCGACGAGGGCGTGGCTATTGTGTTAGTGTCGTCCGACCTCAGCGAGGTGTGCGACCTTGCCGACCGAGCCGTGGTGCTGTACAACGGCCGCGTCTCCGGGCAGGTGCGGCGGCGCGACCTGAGCGAGGAAGCCATCGGCGTCCTGGCGATGGGCCTCCGTCCATGACCACGCGGGACCGCGCGGGGAGGACGTCGGAAAGGGCGACGGCGCGACAAACGGCGCGGTCGCTTATCGGCCTCGCCCTGGCCGCGATCCTGGCCGCGCTGGTGGGGTCCCTGATCCTGATCCAGACCGGTCAGAGTCCGCTCGACGCGGCGACAGGGCTGTATCAAGGCGCCTTTGGTTCCTCGGCGGCCACACTGGGGACGCTGACCGCGACGACACCGCTGATCTGGGCCGCGCTGTCCTTCATGGTCGCGTTCCGCGCCGGGATCTTCAACGCTGGCGGGCAGGGGCAGTTTATTATGGGCGCCTTTAGCGCCGCGCTGGTCGGCTTCGCGCCCGCCCTGGCAGGGCTGCCGGGGGCGATCCACGTGCCCCTGGTGGTGTTGGCGGGGGCCTGCGGCGGGGCGCTGTGGGCGCTGCCCCCTATCCTGTGGAAGGTCTTCGCGGGGACCAATGAAATCCTGACGACGCTGATGATGTCCTACATCGCCTCCTTGCTCAACGACTATCTGGTGCTCGACGTGTTCCGGGCCTCGACCATCCAGCCGGGCACCAACGCGCAGACGCCCACGCTGGTCCCCGGCGCGCAGTTCCCGCCCCTCGTCGCGGGGTCGCAAGTGACGTTTATGCTGCCGCTCGGCGTGGTCGCCGCCGTGGCGGCCTGGGTCTTCTTCCGGCGGACCGTGCTGGGATACGAGTTGAACATGTTGGGCAAAGGCGCGCCGCTGGCCCGTGGCGGCGGCATCGGCGTGCGGCGCTTGATGGTCATCGCCATGCTGGCCAGCGGCGGCCTGGCCGGCGTCGCCGGCGCCGCGGTGGTCGGCGGCGTCTTTCTTGCCGACATCACGCCGTTCAACAGCAACGTGGGCTTCGACGGCCTGCTCGCGTCGCTGCTGAGCGGCAACTCACCCCTGGTCATCCCGGTCGCAAGCGTGTTCTTTGGCGCGCTGCGCAACGGGGGGCTGGGCTTGCAGATCTTTACCCCCATCTCGCGCTACATCGCGGACATCCTGATGGCCGCCATTATCATTTTCGCCTCGGCGCGCGCGCTGCCCGCGTTGCCGGGGTCACAGGCGTTGCGCCGATTCCGCAAACGATTCGTGGGCCGACCCGAAAGGCAATGAGCCATGCTGCGCACGATTCTGGATACCCTTCAGCCCGGCCTGCAACTGTCTGCTCCGCTGCTGCTGGCCGCGGTGGGCGGGCTATTCAGCTACCGCGCCGGCGTCTTCAACATCGCGCTGGAAGGATTCATGCTGATCGCCGCCTTCTTCTCGGTCGCCCTGGCCTCCTATGCCGATTCGATCTGGGTGGGCGTCCTGGCGGGGATCGGCAGCGCCGTGCTGATGGCGGCGGCGATGGGCGTGGTGGTGCTGCTGTTCAAGGCCGACGAGGTGATCGTCGGCATCGCCCTCAATATCTTTGCGCTGGGCCTGACCTCCTACCTGCTCAACAGTGGGGGCAACGGCGGCTTCTTACGGCTGTCAAGCGGGCTGCCCACGGTCTCGATCGGACTGCTCAAAGGCATCCCGGTGGTCGGCGACATCATCAACGGCCAGGACCCGCTGGTCTACGTCTCCTGGCTGGCGATTCCCGCGGCCGCCTGGACGCTCAAGGGATCGCTCTTCGGCCTGCGCTTGCGGGCGGTCGGCGAATCCCCCCTCGCCGCGCGGGCGGCCGGCATCTCCGTGGCGCGCATCAAGTTCGCCAGCTTTCTGCTGAGCGGCTTTTTTTGCGGCCTGGCCGGGGCGGAGTTGGCCCTGGGCTCGGTATATCTCTTCTCCGAGAATATGACCTCCGGTCGCGGCATCATCGCCTTTGCCGCCGTGATCTTCGGCGGCGGGATACCGCTATACGTGGGGATAGCCGGCTTGTTGTTCGGCTTCTCCCAGGCCATCGCCGGCCTGGTGCAGATCGGGTCGAGCTTCCCTCCGCAATTCGTTTTGATGGCTCCCTATATTCTGGTCATCCTGGCGCTGGTGTTGACCGGCCGCCGACAGGCCCTGCGCTCCTATCTGAGTGGCGCGCGGCGTCCCGCGGGGGCTAGCATGAGCGGTGAGGCGCCGGCTTCAACAGACCCAGTGGCAAGGCCCGCGCTCGGCGCCGTCGACGGCATGGACAGTGGGAAGGAGACGTAAGAATGCCCGACGCGCGGGTGGTGGTCATGGGCCATTGCACCATCGACGACATCTACCAGCCTGATGGGCGCGTGCTGGCGCGCACGCCCGGGGGCGCCGCGGCCTATGCCACCGTGGGCGCGGCCATGTCCAACGCGCGCGTCACGCTCGTGACGCTGCTCGGACACGATTATCCCTTTGAACGCTTGCGGGCCGGGCTCTCCGCGCGCGGCAACGTCGACACAAGCGCTGTGCGCTGGCTGGACCGGTCGAGCATTCACGACGTGGCCCGCTATGGGGCCGACGGCTCGCGCGTCTTCGAGATCGAGGACTGGACGGCGATGGACGAGTTGACCCCCGGCGTCGAGGACATCCCACCGGCGGCGCTCGACGACGCCGTCGTCCTGCTCACGCCGTGTGACCTGGACCGGCAGTTGGAGCTCGTCCGTTTCCTGAGCGGGCACGGTTGTTGCGTGGCCACGGACACGGAGATCCACTACTTTCCCGCCGAGCCGGCCAGGAGCACGCTGCGCGCGGTGGCGCGCTACTCCTCGTATTTCTTGCCCAGCATCGAGCATCTGCAACTCCTGTTTGACAGGCGATCCGCTGACCCGCTGGACTACGAGAGCGAACTCAGGGCCCTGGGGTGTCCCTGGGTCAGCGTGAAACAGGGACGCGCCGGGAGCACCCTGTTCGACTGCGCCGGGGGACGTCACTGGCGCATCCCGGCAATCGAGGATGTCGTGGTGGCGGACACGACGGGGGCGGGTGACGCCTACTGCGGCGGCTTCGTGGCCGGACTGGCCGCGCACGACACCCCGCTGGACGCGGCCTGCCGCGGGACCGTTGCCGCGTCCTTCGTGGTAGAAAGCATTGGCGCCGGTCTGCCAGCGCACTTCGATCCCGCGCTCGCCGCGAGACGTCACGACGGGCTGCGCGCCCGCATGCAATAGACGGCCTGCGACTGAAGTCGCATGGCAAACCACGGACACTGAAGTGTCTCAACACGCGTCGTCCCAACGACTTTAGTCATCGTTCTATGCCATGTGACTTCAGCCGCAGGCTCCATCATCGCCAAGTTGTACGGGCTCAACAGTTGCTAGAGAGGGGAGGTTTATGCCGGTGGACAACAGGATGACAGGTCCCGAAGAGAAGAGTTGGCTACAGATCGAAATCATGCGGCAGGGCGAGGTCCTGCGGCGGGTGCTAAGCCGCCAATCGTCGTCAATTGCCGAGGCTGTCAGTGGGCGCCTCGCCCGGTCGCCGCGCGACTGGGTCGCGACGGGCTGCGGCGACTCGCTCTTCGCCGGTATGTGCGCCGAGTACTGGTTTGCCGAGGCGTGCGGGACACCGCTACGGGCTATCCATGCCCTCGCATTCTCGCGCTACCTCTACCGCAGCGTCGACGAGCACAGCGTGGTATTCGCGGTCTCCTACTCGGGAAACACCGCTCGCGTGGTCGAGGCGGCCGTCGCGGCCAAAGCGCGGGGCGCGCAAGTCATCGCGATCACCGCGAATGGCCAGTCGCGGCTGGCGAAGATCGCCGATTGGTGGCTCGTCAACGAGGCCGAGGGAGAGCGCTCCAACTGCCGCACCGGGAGCTTCCAGGCCGCCTGTCTGCTGTTCAGGAGCTTTGCGACGCGCCTGGCACAGACGCAGGCGCGTGACCGGGACGGAGCGCCTGGCCTTGCCGACCCCGAGGCGCTGCCCAACGCCGTCGACGCCCTGGCCGCGGCCTGCGCCGGTCCGGTGCGCGCGATCGTCGACGCGCTGCCGGACAACCTGACGTTTGTCTATATCGGCGGCGGCTACGGCTACCCCGTGGCCTGGTACGGGGCGAGCAAGCTGTACGAGGCCGCCACCATCGCCGTCCACACGGCTGAGCTGGAGCAGTTCGTGCATTGCGACATCTTTCCGATCGACCGGCGGTCCTGCGTGGTCATGGTCGCTCCGGCTGGCCCCAGCTATGCGCGCGCCGTCGAGGTGGCGGGCGGACTGCGCCAGCTAGGCGCCATCACCATTGGCATCTCCGATGACCCCGCTTTCGCCGCCCATTGCGCGCATTTCGTGGGCCTGCCCGGCGGCTGGGACGAGGACGCCATCCCGTTCCTGGCCTGCATCCCCCTGCAACACTTTGCCCTCGACTGGGCGGTGCGCCTGGGGCAGAATCCGGATCTGGTCAGCAATAAAGCGGTCAACAGGCCGCTGATCGAGCGATCGGAGCAGTGGACAGGCGAGGATTACGCGCGACGGCAAGCGGCTCCGGCCGGAGGGGGACAGGATTGACCATGGGCAAAGGTACGGACTATCTTACCGTTGTGGCGGCGTTGATCGAGCGCGTCGGCAACGCGCAAAGCCAGGCCATCGACGAGGCCGCGGGCGCGATGGCGCGCTGTATCCAGGCCGGCGGACTCGTCCATCTGTACGGCAGCGCGCACTCCATGCTGCCGGTGCTGGAGGTCTTCCCACGCTACGGCAGCTTCGTGGGCCTCCATCCGCTGATCGATCCGCGCTTGCTGTGGAGCGCCGTGCTCGGCTCGGGCGGCGTCCCGGAGATGCTCTTCTTGCAGAACACGGAGGGCTATGCCCCGGTCTTCCTGGACGGGCAACACCTGCGCGGCGGCGACGTCCTGATCGTGTTCTCGCATAGCGGCACAAGCGCCGTCGTGGTGGACGCGGCGCGCTACGCGCGGGACCGCGACATCACCGTCGTCGCGGTCATGTCGCGCCAGACCGGGATGGCCGCGACGGCCCGGCATTCCAGCGGGCGCAAGCTAATCGACCTGGCCGACCTCGTCATCGACACAGGCGTGCCACGGGGGGAGGGGCTGATCGCGGTGGAGGGTCTCGCGGAGCCGGTCGGCGCGGGGTCCACCGTGGTGGCCACGGCCATCGGGCTGGCCCTGGTTGCCGCCTGCGCCGAGCGCTTGAGCGCCGCGGGCTATCCCCTGGTGCAATCGGTGCGCGCCGAGTCGGCCGAGCACGTGGCCTATCGCTCTGTCTATGACGCCTACGAGGCGTCGCTGCGGCGGGACGAAACGTGAGTTAGGAGCAAAGAGGGAAACCGATGGATGTTGATGTGGCCGTCAAGAATGGCCTGGTCGTGACCACCGAGGGGACGGCGCGGGCGAGCGTGGGCATCCGCGATGGACGGATCTGCGCCCTCGTCGACGATCCGCGCGACCTCACGGCGCGGGAGGAGGAGATTGACGCCGCGGGGCTGGTGGCGCTGCCCGGCGTGATCGAGCCGCACTGTCACTTCTGGGACCCCGGACCGACCGAGCGGGAAGACTGGGAGACGGGTACCAGGAGCGCGGCGGCAGGGGGTATCACGACCGTCATCGAGATGCCACTGAGCGACCCGCCCACGGTCGACGCCGCGGCCTTCCGCCTCAAGCAGGAACGCGCCGCCGCGCTGGCCGTCGTCGACTACGCGCTGTGGGGCGGCCTGATCCCGGCCAGTTGGGACGGCTTGCAGGATCGACTGCAGGCCATGGATGAGCTAGGGGCGGTGGCCTACAAAGCGTTCATGTGCTGGTCGGCGACCGACTATCCGCCCGTCGACGACGGACTGCTGCTGGCGGCCATGCGCGAACTGGCGCGGCATGGCCGCATGATTGGCCTGCACGCCGAGAACGACGCCATCATCAAGCGCAGTGAGCTCAGTTTGCACGAGCAGGGGAGGACGGACCCGCTGGCGCACGTCGAATCGCGGCCGGAGATCGCCGAATACGAGGCCATCGGGCGCGCGCTTGCTCTGGCCGAGGCGGCCGGCGTCGACCTGTACATCGTACACATGAGCATCGCCGACGGCGCCGAGCTGCTGCGGCAGGCCAAGGCGCGCGGGCAGCGCGTGTGGGTGGAAACGGCGCCGCAGTACCTGACGCTGGACGCCGAGGCGCTGACGGAGCGCGGCCCCTTCGCCAAGTGCTCCCCGCCGTTGCGCTCCCGCGCCAATACCGAGCGCCTGTGGCGCCACGTCCTCGACGGCACGATCGACACCATCGGGTCCGACCACGCGCCCTTCACACACGCGGAGAAGGAGGCGGGACGCGACAACATCTGGGCCGCGCCGAACGGTCTGACCGGTATCCAGACCATGCTGCCGCTGATCCTGTCCGAAGGAGTGCATCGGCGCGGCCTGACGCTGCAGCGGGTAGCCGCCCTGCTGTCGACCAACGTCGCGCGCGCCTTCCGTCTCTATCCCCAGAAGGGCGTCATCGCGCTCGGCTCCGATGGCGACCTGACCCTGGTGGACCTCGACCGGGAGTGGCGGGTCGACGACGACGGCCTGTTCTATAAGAACAAATGGAGCCCCTATCGTGGCCTGCGCGTGCGTGGCAAAGTCGCGCGGACCATTGTCCGCGGCCGCACGGTCTTCAGCGACGACGCCGTGGTCGGCCAGCCCGGAGACGGCCGCCAGGTGCTGCCGCGAGCGCGGGACGCCAATCACGGATAACCTCGCGCGGGACAATGTGCCGTGCGGGCATACCGATCGACAAGGACAGTCGGCGGCCACGAGAACGGCACTGCGGCGGCCCCCTTATCCGCGCATAAGCCGTCACCTTTTGTACGTCCTGGTCCACGATATGCCCCGATATCGCGCGTGCCGTTGGGTCATGGAAGAGGGCATGTCTTTCATCAGCAGGTAGCCATCACTTGGTCACTCCCGCCCCAACAACCGTTCGTCGTGCTGAGCTAACGAGAACAGCGCAGCAGTGTGCTCGGCGCTGTTCCCGTGTCCCCATGGTGGGGCGTGACGTGCGAGGCCAGTCGCTGCGCTCAGTCGTAGTGCTTGACCGCGGGCCACAGCCGCAAAGGGTTCGGTATCCTCGGGTTGAAGCCAACGACGATGGGGAGATCCTGCTCAAAGGACACACAGTACCGGCACCGTTGGGTGGCGGCCAGCGTCGTGTGGGCGTAGGTGTGCCGGATGTCGGCGAGCGCGAATCCAACGCCGATGAGCACCTGGCCGGTACACCGGCCCGGCCCCCACACATAGTAGTTGTTGTGCCCGTTGATCACCGGCGGCAGACGGCCGGGTTGGCCAAAGAGCTGGAGGGCGCCGGCCTCCCCGTAGTTGCTGGTCAGCACGCAGGCCTGCGCGCGCTGCGCGGGCGGCAGCGCGGCATAGACCCGCTCCACGGTGCGCGTGAGGTTCTCCCAACCTAACCGATCGGCGAGCACCTGTTGCAGGGACCCGTAGGCGCGCGCAGTCGTGGCCGGCGGCAGAATGGGCATCACATCCGGCGCCAGCAGGATGCCGGCGAGGGCCAGCAGGGCGACGTAGGCGGGCCGGATCCAGACGAGCCGCGGACGTAGCCGGAGGCGCTCAACCACCACCGCTCCCGCGGCAAAGAGGATCGGGTAGGCGGGAGCCAGGAAATACGGCTTCGTGCGCAGGATCGTGAGCAGCACATAGACGAACAGGAATGTCCAGCCGAGGAGACGGTAGCGCGCGCCGGTCCGGCGGACGTAGAAGATCAGGCCGGCCGCGGCCAGGGGAACGGCGAGCGGATTCATCTGGCCGAACTGCGCGGCAAAGAAGGCCAGCGGGACGGTGCTGCCGGCGCCGCTATAGTGGTGATAGAACTCCACCGTTGGCCAGCCATTGACGGCGTTCCAAAGGAGGTCGGGCAGCAGGCCCACGACGGCGATGGCCGCCGCCACCCAGGGCCAGGGGGTACGCAAGTAGCGCCGCGCGGGCGTGACGAGCAGCGCCAGGAGCAGCCCAAGGCCGAAGAAGAGTATGGTGAGCTTGGTCAGGAGAGCGACCGCGACGACCAGACCAATGAGCAGCCATAGGCGCGGCGCATCCCGCCGCAGCAGGCGCAGCAGGATGAGGCTGGCCAGCGTCCACCAGAGCTGGTCGAGCACATCCATGGAGAAGAGCGACCCGGTGGCCATGAAGTCCAGCGTAAACAGTGCGGCCACGCCGGCGACAATCTGCGCCACCTGGTCGCCGCCCAGCTCGCGCGCCATCAGGCCGGTGAGGACGACGAGCAGGGCGCAGGCCAGCGCTGGGACGATGTGGATCGCCACGAGGCTGTCGCCGCCCGTGACACGCAGGAGAGCGGCCAGCCAGCCCATCAGCAGCGGCTGATCGACGTAGCCAGCCTGGAGGTGGTGGCCATCGGCGATGTAGTACAACTCGTCCCGAAAGTAGCCATAGTTGCCGGCGACGAGCATGTGCGCTACGAACGACACCCCGGCGAGCGCCACCAGCCACCCGGTCGCGGGCCGCTCGACCACGGGTATGGGCGTGCCAGAACGGCGTGTCGCCACGGGCTGGACCGTGGCCGCTTCCCTCCGTCGCATCCGTCACGCCTCCTGACGTCGTCTATGCAGGGTGTGCCGGCGTCACGATGCCTCACTCCGCCCCTCGTGGTGTGCGACAGGCGCTGGCGTGGTCACGAGCCCGAGTCCCGCGAGCGGACCTGTGACGTGCGGGCCTTGTCCGCCACCTGCCGACGATTCTCCGCGACCCGAAACCGCACGATCCGCCCGATCAGATCCAGGGGTAAGGGGCGGTCGAGAGGGAAGCGGACGGCGCCTTTGGTCCCCTCGTACGCGGCTATTTCCTCCTGGAAGGCCGCGATCCCACTGGCGGTGGGATAGAAGCCGATGTGATTCTTCATGGTCGCGAAATACACCAGCGTGCCGTCCTGAGCGAACGCTGGCATGTTGTAGCTGATGGTCTCCTGCGCCTCCGGCGCGGCGGCATGAATGGCGGCGCGTAGCTGCTCCAGCAGCGCGCGTCGGTCCGGTGGCGCCGCGCCAATATACGCGTCAATCGAAGCCCACCGCGTCGTCCTGTCTATAGCGTCTCCCCGTCGTTGTGTCGCCATGCCTGTCCCCTTCACCCGGCGCCAGCCCCCCGCCCGATTGGTGGCGATGATGTGCGTGACCATGGCCGTGAAGGCCGGCGCATTGAGTATGTCGCCCTGGCGGACGGCAACGGTCCGCCCGGTCGCGTTGCCGTGGCCACCGGTGATCATGCCCTCAGGATCGGGGGTGAGACCCCCGTTGTAGAGGAAGACGTTGATATGGTCCGTCGCCGCCTGCAGGGCGGCGATGTTGCCCTGCAAGACGAAATAGGGACGGTCGGTGCGCTTGATGGTCTCGGCGACGTCGGGGTCGGCGGCGTGGAGCAACGCACGCACCTCCTGGCAGATGGCCTGCTGCCAGGCGGGCAGCGCCGCGATATACGCGTCGACGCGCGGGTCGGCGGTCGCTGACATAGCGGCTCCTCCTTTTCGTCACGCGCCCCGGCATCATGGGCTCGTACGCCTAGGGGTCCACCGCGCGGCCGGGGCGGGCGTCGCCCTCACGTCAATAGCCTATCATACGTCATTGCGTGCCCTCCGTGATCCTTGCCATTTTCGGCATGGTTCATTTTGCGCCTGGAAACGTGGTGACAGTTCGTGTGCCGCACATTGGAAATTCATGCTTGACGCAGCGTAGAAACCGCTCAGGCCGTGCCTAAACTGTCACCACGTTTCTGAACCATGCCGGATTTTCACGCCTTAATCGCCTACGTCACGGGGCCGGAGACACGCACCGCGCACCGCCTACGCGGTGGAATTCACGCTCTTCCGGCGCCTTTTGGCGTTAGGGGCGGCGTTAGTGCGCGTGGTCTTCCAGACGCGGGCAGCGGAGCGCCCCGCCGGGCCCGTCCACGCGCCCGACGGGAACCCGCGGGGCTATCATGACCGTCGGTCCACCACCTCCTACTCGGTCTTTGGCAAAGTGCGCTGGATCGTCGGCCTATCTCGCATAGTCCGACGAGGGCGCGGCGTCGTTCGCCTCGCGGCTCGTCTCAATCGTCGGCGACGATCGTAGCGCCTCGTGGGACGATGTCTAGCTCGCGCACGGTGGCGGTGAGGCCAGCTGCCGTAGCCGCCCGGCGCATGGCGGAGGCGACCGGCGTGGTAGGATCATTGCACAGGGCCAGGATGCTGGGGCCAGAGCCGGAGAGGGCCGCACCAGCCGCGCCCGCCTCGCGGGCAGCCCGAATGATGGCAGGCATGGCCGGATAGGCGGCGGCGCGGTGCGGCTGGTGCAGGCGGTCGTCCATGGCCGGGCCAAGCAGTTCGCTCCGCCCCGTCAGCAGTCCCGCCACCAACAGCGCGGCGCGCCCGACGTTGTAGGCGGCGTCGGCATGGGGGACGGTGCGCGGCAGGCCGGCACGGCTCTGGTGGGTGGAGATGGCGAGGTCGGGACTCAGCACCACCGCGCGTAGCCCGGGCGGCGGCGGCAGCACGGCGACGAGCGGCCGTCCGTCCGGCTCGATCACGGCCACGGTAAATCCGCCGTACAGCGCGGGGGTCAGATTGTCGGCGTGCGGCTCCAGCTCCAGAGCCAGACGCAGCAGCTCGCCGGGGCCGAATGGCGTGCCGGCCACGTGGTTGGCCGCGACCATGCCGCCGATGATGGCCGCGGCCGAACTGCCCAGGCCACCACCGATGGGGATGGCGTTGCGCATGGTCAGGCGCGACACGTAGAGGCCGCCCGCTGCCGCGCGCAGCACGCGCAGGGCCGCGCGCAGGGCCAGGTTGCGCTCGTTGCGCGGCAGGCGGTCGGCGCCCTCGCCGTGGATCGTCACCAGCGGCTCGACGCGGCGCGTCGCGACGTCCAGGCTGATCGTATCGTGGTGGTCGAGGGCCACGCCGAGGCAGTCGAATCCCGGCCCCAGGTTTGCGCTGGTGGCGGGAGTGCGCACGGTGGCCGTGCAAGGCGTGTTGGTCATTGGCGACGGCTAGCGGGGCTCGGGGCGCCGCGGATGGTCGATCTCGGTCACGACGGGCGAGCTAGGACGCGGGGGCGCCGCGCCGCGCGCGCGGGCAATCCCCGCCTCCAGACGGTCGATCTCACTGTCGATGTCGTCGAGCTCGCGGCAGAGCGGGACGAGGCTGGGCTGCCCAATGGCGTTGCGTCGGTACAGACGCAGCGCCTCATCGACCACGGCGTCGCGCCGGCCGCGCCGCAGCAGCCGCAGCGTGACCAGGCGCGCCTGCGCCTCGCCGAGAAAGCGCACGCGGGCCGCCTCCCGTCCCGCCCGCACGATGCCGTCCTTGACGCTGTCCATAATGTCCATGGCTTACAGTATACGAAGGAAGGTTGGACCGTGCTCAACGCGCCCGACCCGAGTGCCGCAAGACATAGGCGCTGACCAGCATTAGGAGCGCGCCGCAGCACAGCATGCCCAGCGTGAGGAGCAGTGCGGCCAGGTCGCCGCTAGCGGGGGACACGGTTGCCGCCTGGCGGGCCGACGCATGGACGGCGGGGTGAGAGACGGCCGACACAAGGGACGACAGAACGAGAACGGAATGCACGGTGGCCTCCTGCAGGAACCATGGACCACGGACCCTTGGTGTTCGGGCGACGTGGCCCACTCGACACGCGGCAGCGGGTGGACGCACTGCTATGCTAGCAACGCGGCATGAATCTCCGATGAACCACTGCCCACTGCCCACTGCCCACTGCCCACTGCCCACTGCCCACTGCCTACTAGAACAGGCGCTGTTGCGTGGGCGTATGGGGCGGGGTGAGGCCCAAGTGCTGGTAGGCCAGGTCCGTGGTAACGCGGCCGCGCGGGGTGCGCTTGAGGAAGCCAAGCTGGAGCAGGAAGGGCTCGTAGACGTCCTCGACGGTGTCGCTCTCCTCGCTGGTGGCCGCGGCGACGGTGTCGAGGCCGACGGGCCCGCCGCCGAACTTCTCGATGATGGCGCGCAGGATCTTGTAGTCGGTCGCGTCGAGCCCCAGGTCGTCGATCTCCAGCAGCGCCAGCGCCGTCCGCGCGACCTCAAGCGTGATGTGGCCCTCGGCGCGCACCTGGGCGTAGTCACGGACGCGCTTGAGCAGCCGGTTGGCCACGCGCGGCGTGCCGCGGCTGCGCCGCGCGATCTCCCCGGCGCCATCCGGGTCGATGGGCACGCGCAGGATGCCGGCCGAGCGCGTCACGATCCGCACCAGCGCCGGCAGGTCGTAGAACTCCAGGTTGTAGTGGACGCCGAAGCGGTCGCGCAGCGGCGCGGAGATCAGGCCTAGCCGCGTGGTGGCGCCGATGACGGTGAAGCGCTGCAAGGCCATGCGCAGCGTGCGGGCGCTGGGACCCTTACCGATGATAAAGTCGACCGCATAATCCTCCATCGCCGGGTAGAGCGTCTCCTCGATCACGCGGTTGAGGCGATGGATCTCGTCGATGAAGAGGATATCGCCAGCCTGCTCGTTGGTCAGGATGGCCACGAGGTCGCCGGCATGCTCGAAGGCGGGGCCGGAGGTGACCCGGATGTTGGCGCCCATCTCGGCGGCCACGACGTTGGCCAACGAGGTCTTGCCCAGGCCGGGCGGCCCGTAGAGCAGGATATGGTCGAGCGCCTCCGCGCGGTGCTTGGCCGCGTCGATCAGGATGCGCAAGTTGTCTTTGACCTTCTCCTGCCCGATATACTCGGCGAGGCGCTTGGGCCGCAGACTGCCCTCGGCGGCATCCTCGTCCTGCGCCGTCGCCCCCACGATCCGTTCGTCCATCGCGTCATCTTCCCAACAGTCTTGTCGTGATTAGCCGTTAGCCGCTAGCCGAACATGTGTGCCAAGAATAGCGCGTGCCCTGGAGCTGAGCCGCAGGCGCTCCGTTGACACCAACAGTATACGGTGGGCCGCGGCAACGACCATAACGCGCCTATTGAGAGCTGGGGTACGGGGAGCGCGGGCGCCCGCCCACTCCCATGGCGATCGCATCCTTGCGTGGTGTTATGAGGTGTCCGATGCCGAACGGGTGGGTAGATTTATCATTGGCATGTTCCTTGCATTGTGTAACAAGCAGCCTGAACGTCATTCGAGACGTACTATCACAGGCGCGGCGACCAGCCCTCCGGTCGCGCGTGTCAACGAGCGATGCTGGAAAGAGAGGCACCATGGCGACGCAAAATCAATCTTCCACCGGTGGCACCAACGCGAGTTCGACCAATTCCAATCAGTCCCGGCCAAAGGTCGGCGAGATCGTCGAAGGGGCCCAGGCCACGGCCGGTCAGGTCGTCGAAGGGGCCCAGGAGAAAGTCGGCCAGGTCGTCGACCAGGCCAAGCAGCAGACCAACTCCTTCCTGACCGCCCGGAAAGATCAGACCGCGGATACCCTGTATACCGTCGCGCACGCCCTGCGGCAGACGGGCCAGCAACTCCGTGAGCAGGACCATGCGCCTATCGGTGGGTACGCGGACCAGGCGGCCACGGAGGTGGAGCGCGTCTACAGCTACCTGCACGGCCGCGACGTGCGCCGGATCGTCGACGACACGGAAGGGTTCGCCCGCCAGCGGCCGGCGCTCTTCGTGGGCGGGGGGCTGGCGCTTGGCCTCCTGGCAGCGCGCTTCCTCAAGAGCTCGAAGCGCAACGCGGCCAGCAGGCTGACCCCCACGGGCGAGACGATCCCGCCCGAGCGCGCCCTGGTTGCCGCGCCGCCCGCGCCCACCGCGACGCCCAGTTCCGCGACAGCTACCGCGACGCCCGACTCGGCGACAGCCATGGAGAAAGCCACGGAGGTATCGTCGGCTCTCGCGGCCGGGGCAGCAGGCAGTTCTCCTCAACCGGCCCCGGTCTGGGCCGCCAACGGTGAGCCTGTCCTCGATGTCGCGAGTACACCTTCCTCCGTGACCAGCGCGTCCTGATGGGACGGAAGCCCGCGAGGTTGGAGATGACCGATAAGCGGCGGCAGGCGCGGCCGTGGAGGTGCGCGGACGCGCGGCGCGCTCCTTGGTCTGGCTGGATAGGGAGGAGTACTGATGCAACCAGGTAGGACTGACCGTTCGTTGGGAGAGCTTTTCGCCGATCTCTCGCGTGAGACGAGCACGCTGGTGCGCCAGGAAGTGACGCTCGCCAAGACCGAACTGACGCAGACGGCGTCGAAGGTCGGTAAGGACATCGGATTCCTGGTCGTGGGCGGCGCTGTCGCATACGCGGGTGTGCTCGTCATCCTGGCCGCCGTGGTCTTGCTGCTGGTGGCTATCGGCCTGCCGGCCTGGGTGTCCGCCTTGATCGTCGGAGTCGTGGTCGCTGGCGCAGGCTATGCCCTGGTACAGCGCGGCCTGACCGAACTCAAGAGCACCGACATGGCGCCGCACCAGACGATGGACACGCTCAAAGGTGATATCGACGCGCTCAAAGGGGGATAGGTAGATTATGAGTGACAACGACACCAGGGATAACACGACGATACGAATCGAGGCCGGCGGCCCCAACCCAGACGAGCGCTATGCGCCGGCGACCGTGGCGGTGGCCTCGACGGCAGCGACTCCGGCTGCAAGCGCCGCCCCGGCGGGCACGGTGCTCAGCCCGGGGGACGCGGGCTATCTGCCGGCGCGGACGGACGACGCTGGGGGTGAGACGGAGGAGTTGCGTGGGGAGATCGAGGAGACGCGGGCGGAGTTGGCCGAGACGCTCAACGCCATCCAGGAGAAGTTGAGCCCGCAGCACTTGATGGAGCAGGCCAAAGAAACGGTGCAGGAAACGACCGCGCACGTTGTTGAACACGCCAAACAGGCGGCGCACGACGCGGTCGCCGACGCGGTGGACCACACCAAAGAGGCGGTCCACGACGCCACGATAGGAAAGGTTGAGCACATGGTTAGCAATGTCACCGACGCGGCGAAGAATCTGGTCGGCAACGTGACCGGCTCGTCCCACCAGGACCAGGGCACGGTCTACGAGAGTTCGGTCTCCCATGCCCCGAGCCCGGTGTACCTGGACGCCACCTCCGGTCCCCAGGGATCACCCCCCAACTCTCAGGGATCATCCCCCAGTTCCCAGGGCTCGAGCCCGGTCTATCAGGGCGCGTCCTACCAGGGTACGTCTGGGACGTCAGCGCAAACGAGCGCGCCATCGACGTCAGCGCAGACGAGCGCGCCATCAGGGTTAGGCTCGACCATCTGGCACACGATCAAGGAGAATCCGATTCCCACGGCCCTGGCGGCGGCAAGCCTGGGCTGGCTGTTCTCGCACCATAGTAATAAGAGTTCGGCGACGAGCCAGCCGTCCTACGGGTCGTCTCAACAACCGCAGCCCGTCTACGCGTCGTCCGGGTCTCCATCCCAGGGACAGGGCACGGTTGGAGACAAAGCCGGGCAGGTCGCCAATCAGGTGGGCAGCACGGTTGGCGACGCTGCGGGCACGGTTGGCAGCGCCGTGGGTGGCGCCGCGGGCACGGTTGGCAGCGCCGTGGGCGGCGCCGCGGGCACGGTTGGGGATACGGCCGGTCAGGTGGCCAGCACGGTTGGAGATACGGTCGGAGGCGCCGCCAGCGCGGTCGGTGATACGGTCGGAGGCGCCGCCAGCGCGGTCGGTGATACGGCCGGACAGGTTGTTGGCAAGGCCGGCCAGGCAGCAGGCGGCCTCGTCCAGGGGACGGGACAAGCCGTGGGTGGGCTTGTGCAGGGCACGGGGCAGGCCGTGGGCGGGCTCGTCCAGGGCACGCAGCAGCAGGCGCAACGGGCGCAGAGCGGGTTCCAGCAGTTGCTGCAGGGCAACCCGCTCGCGGTCGGCGCCGCGAGTCTTGCCCTGGGCGTGGCCGTCGGGCTTGTGATCCCCGAGACGCAGCGGGAGAGCCAGATCATGGGCGGGGCGCGCGATGGCCTGGTGGACAACGCGCTCGGAACGGCGCAGGATACCATGCAGAAGGTCGGATCCATCGCGCAGAAGGCCGAGAGCGCCGCTGAGAGCGCCGTCAAGGACGAGGCTCAGGCCCAGGGCCTGACGAGCTAACGCCGGGCGTACCGCTCGGGCGCTTTTCTAGCGGCAGCAGTCTCACAGTCAAGAGGGTAAGGGGCTGAGGGGGCGTG
>JAABUZ0100000352.1_pt1 | contig 117747 bp, 126 predicted proteins | sample 5562091 | NCBI WGS metagenome assembly JAABUZ01 (sample SAMN12813069, study PRJNA571459) | rock metagenome | isolation source: Antarctica rocks | place: Antarctica: Victoria Land, Linnaeus Terrace sud | collected 2015-12-21 | reverse complement strand
ATCCTATCTCCCTCTCAGAAGATCCTCATAAAAAGCCTAATCTCTGCTTACTCAGTTGGAATCTCTCTCTTTGATTGTTAATGTACCCCTGCCTCATACGACAGGTAAGACGCCGGCGATTGCTCGCCCGCTCTTGTAACAAAGTCTAACAGCTTGTCCAACCTCGTTTCAACAATTTTAGTAAACAGGAAGTGCGCCGTCTCCAAGACCGGGACCGGCCATTGATCCACCCAGACTTCCCCCCGTTTGATGACAGCTCGCCACGCCCGCGCTTGCCCTTCGACGCCGTTCCTACGCATCATGCCTACTTGCGCCTAGTAGGCTTCCGCTCTATCATCGGGAAGAACCACAAGGGGAGCGCGAGTGACAGAACAGGACGGCTCGAACGAGTTACTCTGGACCGTCTTTCTCCTTGTCCTGCTCGTGCTGGCTGTCGTCTTTATCGCCAATCTGATTGGAGCGCTGCATGTCTTCGGTTGAACAACTCACCGAGACGTCTACTCTTGCCCACAAAGCAGCCGGTCTGGCGCAGATCGATCTGCAAAACATGTACTACTTCATGAGCCTCACTCGATCGGTAGAAGATCGAGTGCGACGATTGTATTTGCAGGGAAAATTGCAGGGCGCCGTCTACTCCAGTACTGGACAGGAAGGCACGGCTGTGGCCAGCGCCTATGCGCTTGCTCCCCAGGATTTGGCAGCTCCGTTGATCCGCGATCTGGGCGCATCATTCACCCGCGGTCTCGATCCCAAGCGGGTCTTTGCGCAATGGTTGGGCAGGGAGGGTGGACCAACTCGCGGTCGAGATGGCAACCTGCACTTTGGCGACCTCACCCACGGTTTATTACCGCCCATCAGCATGCTCGGCGCCTCCATTCCGCTCTGCGCCGGCGTGGGGCTGGCAAGCACCCAACGCGGCGAGCGCCGTGTCGCCCTGGCCTACATCGGTGATGGCGGCACCAATACAGGGGATTTTCATGAGGGACTCAACTTTGCGGCGGCCTTACGCCTCCCAATGGTCCTGATCGTGGAAGACAATGGGTTCGCCTATTCGACACCTGTCGCCTCGCACGTCGCTATTGATACCTTCGCCCAACGGGCCGTCGCTTACGGTATACCATCGTGCACCGTGGATGGGAACGATGTGCTTGAGGTCTACCGCGTCACCCGAGAGGCCGTCGAGCGCGCGCGCGAGGGCCACGGACCAACGCTGATCGAAGTTAAGACCTTCCGCATGCGGGGTCATGCGGAACACGACGACGCCTTCTACGTGCCGAAGGAATTGACGACATACTGGCAGGAGCGTGACCCGATCCAACTCCTGCTCCGCTATATGCGCGACCACGGCCTCTGGGATGCCGCAGCGATCGATGCGGCGGAAGATCGTATTACTCGCGAAATTGATGAAGCAGTCGAATGGGCCGAGCAATCACCCCTTCCCGATCCAGGTACACAGGGGTACGGCGTCTACGCGGCGGCTATCAAGTGCGAACGAGAGATTGGATCCGTTCAGTGAACGATGACGAGATCACGGGTTGCGTTGTTTAGGCGCACGGGTTCATCTTCGGTGGTCATCACGATGTCCTCGACGCGCACGCCAAACTTGCCGGGCAGATAAATCCCGGGCTCCACGCTAAACACCATGCCCGGATCCAGTGGGAGCGCATTTCCCTGAACCATGTACGGTTCCTCATGCACGTCGAGTCCCACTCCATGTCCAGTGCGGTGTATAAAGTAGTCGCCGTATCCTGCTTCATCGATGATTGCACGAGTGGCACGGTCCACGCTCTCAGCGATCGACCCAATCCGCGCCGCCTCAACACCAGCCTGCTGCGCCCGTCGCACAATGTTATAGACCTGTACGAACTCATGGTCCGGAGTACCGACGTGAACGGTCCGCGTCATATCGGCCTGGTATGTATCAATCTGGCCGCCGAAGTCCAGGATTACGGCGTCACCCTCGTGGATTTCGCGGTTCCCGGTGATGTGGTGAGGGGATGAACTATTTGGGCCGCTCGCTACGCTCGGTCCCCACTCGGCCGTCTCTAGCCCCTGGCTGTCCAGGAGACGCTGCAGCTCGCGGGCAAGTTCACGCTCGGTGCGGCCGGAGAAGCGTAGCTGAACGAATTCCCCGAAGGCTCTATCTGCCTTTGCGCCTGCGTCGGTCAGCAGCGCTATTTCTATTGCGTCCTTGCGCATTCTCAGGTTTCGCACCAGAGTAGATGCCGGAGTAAAGGTCGCCGCCGGGAAGTGCTGCTGCAAGCGTAGCAACACTCCGGCCCATGACTGATCCGAGATCGCTACACGGGAAGCGACCGGCAGCCCGAGCAAGGATTCCGCCAGTCGCGCGATTGGATCCTCCGTCTCACCGTAAGGAACAACCTCCACGATGTCTAAATTGGCCAGGCGAGGCGCCTCCAGAGCCGGAAGTAACATGAGGGGCGGGGCAGCCGGCATGACCGCCAACAGGGCAGGTCTCTCACTCGGGCGGGTCCCATAGCCGATCAGATACCGGAGATCGGCTGAGGGCGCCACCAACAGGAGATCGACATCGGCGTCCCTCAGCACGTCCCCCATTCGTGTCAACCGGTCTTGATGGCTGGTCGCTGTATTCGTCATCGCCTCCTCCTTCCTCGCCCTGCGTCCTGATGATACGAGCGCACCAAGCGCGACTCTGTCTGCTGGTCGAACGACGTCGTCTACAACGGTGGCACATATGGATCGACGCGTTGCAGAGGATCCGGTACATTCTCCACCGGCCAAAATGGATCAAGGGTCGGAAAGAAGGCCGGTGGGACTGGATTACCGCAACTCGGATCGGCACATGTTAGCTGCGGGCTGCTCTCCGCGCCGCTGATTTGGACCAGCTTTTTCACCTTGGCCCGGTCTTTAGCGAAGTGCTCGAGATCCTTCAATGTCGAGTGGTACTGAAGTTTGCGCTTCACCGTCAGTTTGTGGTGGGTGTAGAGGTCCCACAGGTAGTTGACCACCACGACATAGTCCTGCGTTTCGCGGTACGGAGGAACACCGTTGTAGGAAAGCACGGCGTTGGGGCCGGCATTATACGCCGCGAGGGTCAAGGTCCAATTCCTAAACTGGCTGTAGAATTCGGCCAACATCCGGGCGCCCTCGTCAATGTTGGCACGCGGTCCCCATGGGCCGTGCAGTACCTGCATCAGTCCTCGCGCATCAGACCCTTGATTCCAGGCAAGAGGGTCTCCGCCCGATTCCAGAGTCATGACGGCGGCAATTAGGCTGGGGCTGAGATGGTACCTGCGGGCAGCCGGGACGATCAGAAAGGCCCAGCGACGGACTGCGCGGGGCACATGCTTCCCCCATCGTAACCGAGCATTCCTGCGCAAGTCAGCTGCCGAAGGAGCTGGTACGACCACCGTGGTCGATGTCGTTTGTGGAGGCTGCGTAGGGGTAGGCGAGGGAACCGTGGGGAGAGTGGGAACGGTGAAGGCAGTTGGCAGGGAAGTAGCGACAGGCGCGGGCACCGGGGTCGAGGTGGGCGTCGGAGGCGCGGTGGCAGTTGGCGTCGGACGCTCCGGGACAACGACCACAGTTGGCGTCGCGAATGGCTCGGGCGCAGCAGTAGACGCGGTGACGATCGTTGGTGCCACTACCGCGGTCGGCGGCACGGGCGTACTGTCGTCGGCTCGGACTCCGGTGGCAGCGGTCCAGGCGGTGGTCGTTGCCAGCGCGAGCACAACGAGCCTCGAAGTCCACGAAAGTTTTCCGTCGCGATAGATCATCGGTATTTCATGCGCGTCGACATCCGAAAACAAAATTCCGGTTGGCGGCTTCCCAACGGACTGTTCATAGTAACGGAATAACCCTGGCCTGCACTTCCTCTCCTAATTCGATAGCTCCATAGCTGCGGTACCGGGCAGTGCGCCGATCGGTTGGTGATCCAGGATTCATTAGGAGCTTTCCATTTTCGCTCAGACACGTTGGTCGATGGCTGTGGCCAAAGAGAACTACATCCGCGTCAGAGATCGCTCGCGCTGCCTGGAACGCCGTGCGTCCGCCGAGGTGGCCATGGATCATTGCGACGGTGTAGCTTGCGAGAGTGAGCCGAAGGGAAGCTGGAAACCGTTTCAGTATCTCCGGCTCATCATTATTGCCGTGAACCGCCACGAGCGGCGCATATCCTTCCAACAGTTCAACCACGTCGAGGCCGGTGAAGTCGCCAAGATGAAGGATCATGTCCGCTCGCGTCAGGGCGGATAGTAGTTGCTTCGGAAGAGAGCGGCCAGCGCGCGGCATATGGGTGTCTGCCAGGATCGCCAGTGTCGTGGTCATGCCGATCCAAACAACTGGATCACAGCGAGCGTATTGATCGCCCCGTGAACTATCATCGAACAATAAATGCTGCGCCCATATTGAAACACGTAGGCCAGGCCAAAGCCCACGAAGACCAGAATAGGAGCTGTATGCGGTTCGAAATGAAGGAGACCAAAGACAAGACCACTGACCGTGGCGGCACAAAATATCGCACCATGTTTTGGAAGTCGTCGCGCGAAAACGTGTCTCAGGCTCTGGTAGAGGATGCCGCGGAACAGGGTCTCCTCTACCAGGGGCACCTCGATACCTGCCCACAGCACGGTCAGAATCTCCTTTACTCTGGTCGCGCCGTGATGTGACACGGGCACGCTTTCCCTGGCATTGCCATGCAGATGGTACCAGGGGAAAAGAGCATCAAATAGCCCGGCTATAGCTGCCACTCCAATGACGATAGGGATAACGGTGAGAGCTGCTAGAACGAGGTTACGAGACCCAGGATAGGTGAAACCGAGTTTGGCCGGTCCGACCTGAAACGCCATGAAAATAAAAACTACGGCGCTGATCGCAACCCCGAGAGCCAGGAATTGGTACGCTACAATTTCCGACCCGAGCGGATGACGTGTGTAAAAATTCCGAAAGAACGTAACCAGAATCGCGCCGCCGACGACGGCGGCCGCATAACTCAGAACAATTGAGCCGATGCCCTGCGGAAGGCCCCACGGCGTCGACACGTCGTCGCGCTCCTCGCTCGCGGGTGCCGGCGTGGCTTCAAGCAATCTTTAACTCATCGCCCGCCGCCCGAATGCGTCCGTCTCGCACCATCCGCGCGACCTGCTCGATATCGGGGTAGAGAACGCGGTCTCCTTCCATATGAGGAATCTCAGAGCGAATCAAAGCATGAACTGCTTCCAGTCGTGGGCTGGTCTTCAGCGGTCGGCGGTAGTCGATCCCCTCTGCACCGCACAACAGCTCAATCGCCAGCACCAACTCCACGTTTTCCAGGATGGTGCGAGCCTTGTGACCGGCCGTGACGCCCATACTTACGTGATCCTCTTGGTTCGCCGATGTCGGGATGGAATCGACGCTGGCCGGATGGGCCAAGATCTTGTTCTCCGAGACCAGCGCCGCCGCGGTGTACTGCGAGACCATAAATCCGGAGTCAACGCCGCCATGCATGGTGAGAAAAGGAGGCAATTCGCTGAAGTGAGGATCGAGCATTGCTTCGATCCGACGCTCCGAAATGTCGGCCAATTCAGCCAATGCAATGCCGGCAAAGTCCAGCGCCAACGCCAATGGCTGGCCATGGAAGTTGCCGCAGGAGATGATCTGGCCGTCCTCCGCGAAAATCAGCGGATTATCAGTGACCGAGTTGACCTCGGTCTCCATCACACCTGACAGATACGCTACCGCGTCTCGCGAGGCGCCGTGGACCTGGGGCATGCAGCGAAGGCTGTATGGATCCTGCACGCGGTGTGTGTCGTGCCGATGAGAAGACATGATCTCGCTATCCGACGTCAATCGGCGCAAATGCTCGGCAACGATCACCTGTCCGGCATGGGGACGAATCTGCTGCACTCGGGGATCGAAGGCGCGATTGGTGCCGCGGACCGCCTCCAAAGACAGGGCGCCCGCGATATCGGCAACGCGAAGTATATTCTCCGCATCGTGACCCAAAAGGACTCCAAGAGCGTTCATCAATTGGGTGCCGTTGATAAGCGCCAAACCTTCCTTGGCCGTCAGATGCACCGGTTCGAGGTCGCAGAGCTTCAGCGCCGCCCCCCCTACCATGCGCTGGCCCTTGTATACAGCCTCGCCTTCTCCGGTCAAAACCAGGGCGAGGTGTGCCAGCGGAGCGAGATCGCCACTGGCTCCAACGGATCCCTTGGACGGCACGATCGGTACAATCCCGGCGTTCAGCATATCCACCAGAGCCTGGACAGTTTCTACACGGATGCCGGAATAGCCTTGCGATAGCGACGCGATGCGTAAGAGCAGCATGGCCCGGACCACGTCTTCCGCGAGTGGAACCCCCACACCAACGGAGTGACTGCAGATCAGATTGTGCTGCAGCTCCTCGAGAGAGGCAACTGGGATGGCTCGATCCGCAAATTTCCCGAACCCGGTAGTAACGCCGTATACCGCCGATCGTGTGGTCACCACCCGATCGACGACGGCACGCGATCGTCGCATACCCTGCGCAGCGCGCTCTCCGAGCGCAACCAAACGGTCGCTCCGTGCCACGTCCACAACATCGGCAATGGAGAGGAATTGGCAGTCTAAGGTGAGAGGGATCATCAGTTCTTTGCGAGCCATGCCAGATCGAATCCAGAGCCAAGGCGCCTAATGCTAGCACACGGTTTCTGGTCCCAATCTTGCAACTAATGATCTGACTAGCTCGTGGGATGGGAGCATATGACAACGCCTCTTATCGGAATTACTATGCACGCGGTGCGGGAGCCCTTCTTGCGCTCGGCGGTCAATCAGCAGTATGTCGAAGCAGTACTGGGGGCAGGCGGTACACCGCTGTGCATTCCCCTGGGAATGGACCTCGCCTCGATCAACCGCCTCTATGAGATGATTGACGGGCTGCTCCTGCCGGGAGGAGATGATGTGCATCCCTCTCGCTACGGTCATGATCCCCATCCCAGCCTGGGGAATGTGGACGAAGTCCGCGACGATCTCGAAATCTCCTGCGCCATTCGTGCGCTCAGCGAAGACCTTCCGGTTCTGGGCATCTGTCGCGGCAATCAGGTCCTGGCGGTGGCAGCAGGCGGCACCCTTCACCAGGACATTCCCTCGGAGTGGGAGAGCGACTTGCTCCACGATGTACGACAGCACGGTCGTCATCATCTATCGCACACGATAACGGTGGAACCCAACTCGCGGCTCCATATCATGATCGGCGCGACCGACTCGCCCGTCAACAGTTTTCACCATCAGGCGGTTCGTGATGTCCCCGAGGGGTTTATAGTTAGTGCGCGATCTCCTGACGGAATCGTCGAAGCCATCGAGTCCCCGGTACACCGCTTCGCCGTTGGGATCCAGTGCCATCCCGAGGCGATCTGGCACACTACCGCGCCGCACTTCAAGGGCGTCTTCGACCACTTTGTCGAGGCGGCCGCGGAACACGCAGCGACTCGCGATACCTTGATTTCGCTACAGGCCTAGCGGACCGTCACCGTTTTCCAGCCGCTGACGGCCACATGGCCCAGCGAGTCCGTGACGGCCACCCGGATCTTGTACTTGCCTGGCCGAGAAAAGCGGTACGAGACCGGCTTGGTCGAGGCCTTTAACGTGGTCTTGCCGATCTGCCAGGTATACTGCGCCGCGCGAACCCCGCCGAGGGCATGCAGAGCGGCTCGAAGCTGCGCGTTCACGCCAGAATGCAGAACCGAACTGGTAACAGTCGCGGTCGGCTTGTCGTCGAACCACTGAAAGATGCGCCGCAAGACCTGCTCGCGCGTGGCGAAACCGGTATTGTTGTTGATGCCCTCGAATCCGAAGGAGAAGAAAACCGTTCGTCCACGATAGCTCGCGCGGTGGGTCAACGAAGGCTCATCGCTTGACACCGTTGCCACGTCTGCCCCGGCGTCGACCAGAGAGAGAGCCGTGGTGCGAAGGGCCGCCTGACCGTAGGCACTGCCACATGGTTGAATTTTCCCGGTGACGGGAGTCAACCCGGTCACGCCCACCAAGCCATTTCCGAAGTCGGTCTCGACGGCAGTGCTGTAGCGGGCGACGTTGTCTCCGGCGCCGTCACCCTTCGTGCTAAAGTCGATAGCTTTCATATTGCCAAAGACGAAACGGTTTTCGTGCACATCGATCCGCGCATCCGGGACCGCGCTTGGCTGAGGCGGGGAGATTCCTCCCTGATGGGTCTTATCATTGCTAGCGTTGTCGTAAACGCTCAGGCTGCCGGCTCCCGCTCCTAGGACACAGGCGGTCCAGTCTAGATCCGATACCGCCGCCGTAGTACCCGAAACGAATACGCGCCCACCAGCATTCACATAGGAGTGAATCGCGCTAACGTCGACTGAGCTGAGAGGTCCGTTGAGCGCTTGAGAGTTGCTATTCTCGCCGTTAAAGCCGTTCAAGTTGGCCCCGGTAAAGTAGATGACCGCCGACGCTGGGCGCATATCCTGTATGGACGGCGACCCGAGCACGCCTTCATTCCAATAGGTGTAAGTTTGACCGATCGCCTTCAGAGCGTTTTCGTAGTACGAACTGAAGTCCTTGTGGACCAGCGGCGCATTTGGAGGCTTGGGCACGAATCGGCTGGCGGTCGCGTCCACCAACAAGACGGTTCCCGGCTTCACTGCCTGAGACACGACGTGGGCAAAGTACGGAACATGGAGAACCTGGCTGCCGTGCGTCAGGAGAATGTACCCGCCATAATCTTGGGTGGCAGTTGCAGTGCCGATGGCGAACTGGACGTTAAAATCAACGTGCCCGCTGGCCGGTAGATCGATCGTCCCCGGCGCCGTGACACCAAATCCATTACCTCCGTGGAGCTGGTCCACCGAGACTTGCCACGCGCCACTGCCTCCGCCGACGTCATTGAGCGTCATGCTTACTCCCCTGGCGGCAGGTCCGTTCGCCACATTGATCTCGCCAAGCGAGGTAGATGTTGGGCTAACGTAGGCGTCCACCGAGAGCGCCGATGCCACATTCAGAAGACCACCGCCCATCTGCGCAATGGACGGAATCTGCTTGGTCCGTGGATCTAGTACCACATTCTGGCCCGCTGTCTGCACCAGCAGATCCTTCACCATGGCCGGCGTGAAGAGAGGGTGTTTTTGCAGTATTAGAGCCACCGCTCCCGCCACATGGGGGGCCGAGAAACTGGTGCCTTGCTCCGTTGCCCATCCGGATGGATTATAGATTTCACTATTGGGAATAGATGTCGTGGCGGAGTAGATATCCTGTCCCGGGGCCACTAGATCCGGCTTGATGCTATAGTCAGCGGCATAGCCGCGCGAGCTAAAGTCGGTCAATACATCGGGCGTTTCTTCAAACGTGGTGGTCTCTGAGTGCAAGGTCACCTGTGTGTCCGGATGTGCCTGCACGACGGCCAGCAGCTTCTTGCCGGAATCCTGACTGACGGACATCGCCGGTAAGGTGGCCGTCTTCACGTCCATGCTGAGCAGGTTCAACTCGTCCTGATTGTCGTAAATTACGGCGCCGATTGCGCCGGCCTTTGCCGCGTTATTAATCTTCGTTTCAAAGAAGATCGTGCCGCGTTGGATAAGCGCGATCTTGCCGTGAAGATCTTTGCCTGCAAAGTCGTTGGCCGTGGGGCTGTCTGTATCGTCGTTCGGCAATCGACCCAGGCCGACATATACCACCTGCGCCGGGCCCACCGCTCCGGTAAAGGCGTGCGATCCCTCGTTGGCCCGGATTTTGGCCAATTCGGTCGGCACCGGGGTCGGCCCATCCACGGAGAGAGTGGACGAGATACCGCGCGAGTTAGAGGTTGCTCCCACCGAAATGCCATCGGCCGCTACGCCCGGCGAGGAAACAGTTTGATCGCTTGGTCCGGCGTTGCCGGCCGAGATGACTACTGACATGCCCGCCTTCGTCGCCAGATTCACAGTCTTCGACGAGGTGTCGAACAGCGGGTCGCCGGAACCCAGGTCGCTACCAAGGCTCATATTGGCCACATCAGCGCCATCCTGCAGCGCCGCCTCGAGACCGGCCAGGATAACGTCGAACCCCGCGCCGTTAGGATCGGCGAACACGTTGTAATTCATGAGATACGCGGCGGGTGCAACGCCGCTCACGCGGGTTCCCAGGGGAGTAGAAGTATTGTAGTCGCACGCTTCAATCGCGGCGCCGAAGGTGCCGTGGCCGAGCGTGTCTTGCGCGCTGTACTGCATGCTTGCATCCGACCCGAAAGCTCTGGCAACAATCACCTTGTTGTTAGTGAAGGCCAGGTTTTCCTTGGTATCGGAGCGGCGCCCGAAAGCGGGGGCGGGGAAACCGGCATCGCTGAAGCAGGGGTGCTTGATGTCAATGCCGGTGTCAATCTGAGCAATCATGCAGCGTCGCTTGGGGCTCGACCCTTCTCCTCGAGCCGCACAATTAGCGCCGGCGTTGGCCGGGCCACCGAGGTCGGTCCATGCTTCCGGCACATGTACCAGGGGCAAACTGCGGTCGAGCAGTGGATGGTACATACGAATGGGCAAAACGGAGGCAACATTGCTCAGTGATCGTAAGCGCGCCACCTGACTAGCGGGCACTGCCGCGCTGAAGCCGTTAAACAGCGTACGGAACTGGTGCCGGAGTGAAAGCCGAATCCCTTGCGCCTGCAGGTAGTGCAGCTCGCTGCTCTGGTACCTACCCAGAGCGCTGCTGTACCAGCGTGCCGGAAGCATGGTTGAATCGAGCCTGAATCGTCCCAGCGTTGCTTTCGTTCGTGCCTTGAGGTTCGTGTCCGCCGCCAGGGGAGGACCGTTCAGTTGGATCATCACCGCAACCGCGCGGGTGGGCTGGACCGATGCCGCCGCGACCCTCGGGATGGCGAAACCGGTGTTCAACGCAAGCAGGATCGCAAGAGTCGAAAGGAGCCTGGGCATGGAGACCTCGTGGAGTAGAAAAGAGGTGGTGAATTGGTTGAAGGCGCGTGCCCCGACGCTCTTGAGACTGTCGCTGACGGGGCGCGCCATTCCCGGCTACCGAAGTATACTGAACGTTTTACACGCGCACAATGAGCGTAGGGGCACCGAGTCAAAAATGCATACATTGTTCAGAATTTTCTTTATCAGTAGGCCCACATCTCAGAGAGAAGCCGCGGCCACGGTCCGCTCTACGCGCAGGGCGCTCGTCTCTTCGCGCACAGCTCGAACCAACCGATCGACCGCATCCGTCCCCTGCTCCTCGTTCGTGATTAGCGCCGGCAGCAGTCGGATCGTACTGCGACCCGACGCCAGAACCCAGAGGCGTTGCTTGAAAATACAGTTCTTCACAATGCGATTGCGCAGCTCTGCGGCGGGGCGCTTGCTGCCTCGATCTTCCACGAACTCGATCCCTTGCATGAAGCCCAGGCCCCGCACTTCGCCAACCTGTTCCACATCGGCGAGTTCATCACCCAGCCGGGCGAGCATCGACCCACCGACCCGCGCCGCGTTCTGGATGAGACCCTGCTCCTCGATTGATCGAAGCACAAAGAGTGAAAGTAAAGCCTGGCGTGGCTCGGCGGAAAAGGTTTCCGAATGGCGTGAGGCTCGTACGAACATCGGCGCGCGTCCAATTGTCGCGCCCAGCGGGTAGCCGCCACCGAGCGCCTTGGCCGTGCAGATCATATCCGGTGCCACCGCCGCGTGCTCGATGGCCCACCAGCGTCCGGTGCGTCCCAGCCCCGCCTGGACCTCGTCGGCAATCAGCACCGCGTCATACTCATCGGCAATGGCGCGCAGACCTCGCAGGAACGAAGCCGGCGGCACAATCATGCCGCCCTCGCCCCCCAGCGACTCCACCACTATGCCCGCGATGTCCGTTCCCTCGTCCAGGATGCTGTCGCGAAGCATGTTCAACGAGTACTCCGCGCAAACTTCCGGATCGCTGCCCACCGGACACCGATACGGATAGGCATAGGGCGTCCGAATCACATCGAGAGCTTGCGGATACCCCTCGCGCTGAACCGCCTTACTCGCGGTCAGGGCCAGTGCGTAGCCCGTTCGCCCGTGGAATGCCGGTCGGAAGGCCACGAAGCGACGCCGGCCAGTTTGGTCCATGGCCGCCTTCACAGCCGTCTCCACGGCGCGGGCGCCGCTGGTTGTAAACAGGACCTGCTTGTCCCATTCGCCAGGGGCGGTAGCGGCTAGCCGTTCCGCCAGGAGCACGTGGGGAATATTGTCGAAGTCCTGACCCGGCAATTCCTCAATCACGTTGCCCAACCGCTGCTCGAACTGCTGAATGCCGTCCGGGCGAAGGCCCAGCGCGCGTACTGCCACTCCGGACGTCATGTCCAGATATTCGTTGCCCTCAAGATCATAGAGCCAGGCACCCTGGCCGCGGGTGTGATCGACAACCGGATACACGTCTCGGTCCTGCGTCGTCATAGCCAGACTCCGTTGCGACCGTTCCACCCAGTACAAACTGGACATCGGGACATCCGTCAGCCCCGGAACCAACCATTGCAACAGATCTACCTGGTCTTGATTCATTCATTTCCCTCCGTGGTTTGGGTCCAGCAGAAAGAGCATCAATGCCTTCTGCACATGCAACCGGTTCTCGGCTTGCTCAAAGACAATAGAACGATCGCCATAAAGGACATCGCCCGTTACTTCCTCGCCGGCGTGAGCCGGCAGGCAATGCATAAATAGATAGTCGGGGGCTGCTCGAGTCAGTAGCTCAGCATTGACCTGGTATGGCCGCAGTAGCTCGAGCCGCGCCTGTCTCTCGTCTTCCCGTCCCATGGATACCCAGACATCAGTGTAAACGACATCGGCGTCCTCCACGGCTGCTCGCGGATCGTCGCCGATGTCGACGCTACCGCCTGAAAGGTCGGCGAGGCCGGTCGCGACATCCACGTAGCGTCGTTCCGGTTGAAGGGAGGGCGGCGCCGCGACCTGAAGTTCCGCGCCCAGGATGGCGGCTGCGAGCATGAGCGAGTGTGTCACATTGTTCTGCCCGTCCCCCACGTAGGCGATGCGCAATCTGGCTATGCGTCCTTTGCTTTCCAAAATCGAAAACGCGTCGGCCATACTCTGACAGGGGTGCTCCTCGTCGCTCAACCCGTTGATCACCGGGATCGTGGAATGGGCGGCAAGATCGACGAGAGTTCGATGCTGATAGACGCGGGCCATGGCGAGGTCTGCGTACCGTGAAACCACGCGCGCCGTATCAGCCACTGATTCACCCCGCGACAACTGGGACGATTCGCGATCGAGGTATACCGCGTGTCCGCCTAACTGCGTCATGCCGATTTCGAATGACAGCCTGGTGCGCGTTGAAGCCTTCTCAAAAAACATCACCAGCGTTTGCCCCTGAAGATCCCGCGAATATTTGTGTTGTTTCAGGCGCGTGGCCGAAGCAAATATCGCAAGCATTTCCTCGGCATCGAGATCATTCTGGCCGAGAAAGTGACGAGGCATTTGAGCCTTCCGATACATAAGAGCAGTTGACAAATACGAGTAGATCCGCGCAGCGGTGCGGAAGCGAGACGGTGGATTTTACCATCGACGATGTACCGTGCTCGTCAAGCGCGTATACAATGTGGCCTACTTGACGACACTGAGGGTTCCGTCCCAGGAATATGACCATGCTCTCCGCTGCCGAAATCCAGGCCATCCTTCCGCATCGATATCCATTCTTGCTCGTGGACCAAATTATCGAGCTAGAGGAGGGCCGTCGCGCTGTTGGACTGAAGTGCGTCACGATGAACGAACAGTTTTTCGCGGGACACTTCCCCGGCTACCCGGTAATGCCAGGCGTGCTCATCGCCGAAGCTCTCGCACAGGTTGGCGCCGTCGCCGTACTCCGAGTGCCGGAGATGGCAAACAAGATTCCTTTCCTTGCCGGCCTGGATAACTTCCGTTTCAAGCATCAAGTAGTGCCAGGCAACACGATCCGGCTCGAAGTGACCCTGTCGCGCTTGCGAAGCCGTGCTGGACGCGGTCATGGGGTGGCCTTTGTTGACGGCGTGATCGCCGCGGAAGGCGACATGATCTTTGTCGTGGCGGACGCGACGGCGCGGTAGATTTGCGCATTCCGCCGCGAATACGTCCGGCGCTCCGGTCGACCGTACATTGCTTTGCCGGCGCGGTCATTTCCTTCCTCGGTTTAGCGCGTGCCCTGCTTCCGTCTTCACGCGGATTTGCCGACGTTGAAGTTCGCCGCATCTTGGTCATTCGCCTTGATCTACTCGGAGATGTTCTCTTCACCATGCCGGCTGTCGAAGGACTGCGGGCGCGCTATCCGACGGCGCACATCGCTCTCCTCACCCTGCCATACACCGCGTCGCTAGCGCGGATGGATTCCGCGATAGATGAGGTCATCGAGCTGGACAGCAATCGAATCCGGTCGGTCCGCGGCTTGTTTGAGCGAGGAACATGGCTCGAATACGCTCGTGTGTGGGTTCGGGTTCGGCGCACCAGGTATGACCTATGCGTCAGCGCGTCTGGTCGCACAGCCAGCTTTTGCGCCTTTCTCTCGGGCTCGCGTACCTCGATAGGCTACGCCGGCGAGTCGTACCCGAACATGTTGACCGACCGGGTGACGGGAGGTAGATATCGCGAGCGTATCCCCGATGCAGAATACGTGCTCCGCCTGGTCGGGTACGCCGACGTGGACGAAGCGCCCGACCATCTTCATCTAGACGTTCCTAAGAAAGCCGAAAAATCGGCTTTCCGTTTACTTGCCGGCATCGGTGTGGGCCCCTCCGACCGCCTGGTGCTGATCCACGCCGGCGCGGTGAACGGATCTGCCAAGCGATGGCCGGCTCGAAACTGGAGTCGGTTTGCGATCGAGGTACAGACTCGTACCGGCGCGCGCGTTCTTTTAACCGGCGCGGCATCGGACCAGCCGATAGCACGTCAAGTTCTGACGCATGCTCCAGGCGCACTGTCGCTGGTCGGCAAAACGTCGGTTGAAGAACTCGCTGCTCTGGTCCAGCGAGCGGATGTGGTAGCCAGCGGAGACAGCGGGCCGCTGCACTTGGCGGTGGCGCTTGGCACCCCAATCGTTGCCGCCTATGGCCCCACCGATCCTGCAGTGCACGGCCCTTATAATCCGCAAGCCGCGGTCCGACTGCATCGCCGAGCCGACTTGCCGTGCAGTCCCTGTTACAGCATGGCGGCAACTGCCGAATGCCCATTGGGCGAGCCCATTTGCATGAGTCTGATAACGGTTGAAAGTATGGTCGCCAGCACCATTGAGCTACTGATTGAATCAGCGGACCAGGGCGGGCGCGCAGCTCACGCCTCGTTACGCTATCCGTGAGCAAATACCAACTTTTGATGGCGCAACAAGATGCTTTGGAGGATGCCGAAGGAAGCAAGAGTCGTGATTAGTGAACTACCGCCGTAACTGAGCAGCGGAAGCGGGATGCCGGTCACCGGCATCATGCCGATGTTCATGCCGACATTGACAAAAACCTGAAACATCAACATGCTCAGCACGCCGCTGGCCAGCAAGCGGCCGTATGCGTCGCCAGACATAAAGGACACCCGCGCAATACGCATCAGCAACACGATGAAGACGGCGAACAGGAGACAGATGCCCACGAATCCAACCTGCTCAGCAATCACCGAGAAGATAAAATCTTTGTCCTCGACTCGAAGCAGTCCAAGTTGACTCTGCGTTCCCGCACCCCACCAGTGACCCAGAAATCCGCCGGAGCCAACGGTAATTTGTGAATGGATGACGTTGTACCCCTGCCCCAACGGATCTTTCTCGGGATGCAAAAAAATGGTCAGGCGATCCTGCATATAGTGAAATTTTTTAACCCGTGACATCACCGCCCACGCCAACGGCAAAGTGGCCAGGCACACGGCCAGGAGGGCAGCGAGATGTGACGCTCGCACCCCGGCCATCAGAGCCATACCGACCCAGATAGCGACAAACACGGCACTGGTCCCGAGATCCGGTTGGACCAGCACCATTCCGATGGGAACGAGCGCGAGCAGCAACGACTTTGCGACAGTGCCGACCTCGTGAATGTGTTCTTCACGGTCCGAGAAGAACTTGGCTAACACGATTACCAGCAGCAACTTGGCCGGCTCCGACGGTTGCAGGGGCAGCAGTCCCACATTAATCCAGCGCTGCGCTCCGTACACCGAGCGACCCAACAGGAGTACCACCCCCAGTAAACCAAGGTTAAGACCGAACAACGGCACGGCAAGGGGGCGTAAAAGCCGGTAGTCGAAGTTAGTGAGTGCAATCAGCAAGGTAAGGCCGAGCAACGCGTAAATCGCTTGGCGCAGAGGCGTGCCGACACTAACACCCGAGGTCGACCAGCGGGAAATGGCAAGCAGCACAAAGACGCTAAAGGTCACAAGCCCAAGGGGAATGCCGACCAGCTGAAAATCAAAATTACGCCAATGCTTCAAGCTACTGCGCCCCGCCCGGAACCAACGTCTGCCGAACATCCTGCACCCAGTTCGGCTTTAGGGACGGCAAATGAAAGTAGTCCTCTAGAACTTTGTGGGCAATCGGCGCCGCCACGTATGCGCCCTCCGCATTAGCATTGGGAACCAACACCATAACCGCCACCTTCGGGTTTTGGAACGGCGCGTACCCGATCCACCATGCGTCTGGGGCCGACACGCCGTCGGGAGACTTGTCCTCCGCTGTTCCAGTCTTGCCGGCCGCATCAATTCTCGGGTCGACGACATTCCAACTTGTACCGTACGGCAGAGGAGTAACTGACAGATGCATCCCTTCCTGAATCAGAGCCAGGTTATCCGGAGGGATCAGGTCACGCCGGATCACGGAAGGGACGAACGGTTCGATGGTGGTGCGACTCGCTAGCACGCCGCGGCGCGGCACCACTCGACCGACGATCCTTTGCACCAGACGGGGCCGGTAGAGAATGCCTCCATTAGCCACCGTGGCGGCGACGTTCACCATTTGCAGCGGCGTGGCTAAATTGAAACCCTGACCGATCGCCATATTGTAATTGTCGCCGATGTGCCACGAGTCACCGGGGTTTTTTAGTCCGGGGGTAGGTTTGAGTTGATTGAACCAGGACGGCGACGGCACCAGACCAGGTTGCTCGCCGGAGTTCTCGATGCCGGTTTTCGTCCCCAGACCAAACATGTGAGCGTACTGCGCTAGGCGTTCTCCCCCGATCGAGGGCATCGGACCGATCAGAGGGTTCCCGCCGGCAACTGTATAGAAGTAAATATCGCTGGAGCGAGCCAGAGCGCTGACGACAGTCATGGGACCAAGTCCAGGGGGCGGCTGCCACCCAAAGTAGGTATGGCCGTAGAGTTTGATTTCACCCGTGTCATCAATGACCCGGTTGGCATCTGCCACTCCGGTGCCTAGAGCAGCGGCGGCAGTAATGACTTTATAGGTCGATCCCGGTGGAAACTGGCCGGCCGTGGCCAGATCGTCAAGTGGGTGGGTTGGGTCGTTCCGGAGTGAATCGTAAGCCCGCTGTTTGATGCCACCGGAAAAGAGATTGCTGTCGAACGAGGGCAAACTGACCATGGACAGAATTTGGCCGCTGTGGACGTCCTCGAGAATCGCCACCCCCTTCTTCAGACCAAGATGATTGAGCGCGGCTGCCAAGTCTCTCGCTACCGCCTGCTGCAAGTTCCAATCGATGGTGAGATAGACGCTGTCGCCGGCGACGGCGGGACGTTCATGCAGCACCCTGATCGGACGCTCTCCTGCATCGACCTCCACCTGCTGGTTCCCGTTCACACCGTGTAGATACGAGTCCAACCAGCCCTCGATGCCCGCCGCGCCGATTTGATCGGCGACCTGTACGTGCTCCGCTGGAAAGTCGCGCCGGGTGGCATCGTAAGAAGCGGGATCTATGGCTTGCGTATAACCCAGGATGTGGGCCAGAGATATCTCGGGTTGTCCCCGGCCGCTTCGATACGACCGCACGCTGGTAGGCTCCGCCCGCACGCCCGGCAGCTCGGTATGGAGCTGTTTGATAATCATGGCACGGTCAGGATTGACGTTTTCCGCGATGGGAATCGGTTGGTACGGTCGCCACAGATTGGCCTGAACGATGGCTGCGATCTGCTTGGGCGTCGGCCTGCCGTACAGGAGCTGCGCCAACCGGCGGTACAAACGCGCGGCGCCGGCAGGTGGGACTCCGTGTGGCACGATGTCGACGTCCCAGCTCGGCGCGTTGTAGACCAATTGACGACCCTGCCGATCGTAAATGATACCCCTCAATGCCGTCACCGGCTGATTGCGCAGCTTGCTGGTGTCCGCCTGTGCCCTGTAGTAACTACCCATCACTACCTGGACATACCAGACGCGTCCCGCCAGAATTGTAAAGGCAAGGACCACGCTCACTCTCAACGCAAAAAACTTTGTTTTCTTTCTCACCAGTTAGCCCTCGGAGTAGGGTAAATGCGCGACTCCAGCCGTCGGGATAACCAAAATCCCGGTATGTTCAGCAGAGCGTTGTACACCGCGACGGGAAGCACAATTCCTTGAAGGTCGGCAATCCAATCGACGCGATGTTGAGTACTTTCCAGAATAAACAACGCAACGCTGTAGTAGAGAAGAGTGGCTCCGAACACGGTAGCCGGAGCTAGCAGTGCGTGAGTTCGAATGAAGGTCCCCTCGCCCAGACTAACCAAGCTCGCTACCACCACCAACGACACGGTGCTGGTTCCCATCGGCCACCCAGAAAACATGTCGAGACACAACCCTCCCAGGAAAGCCCAGAGCATTCCTTCGTCTGTGCCGCGCAGGATGCCCCAGTTGACCACCGCGATCAGCGTAATGCCGGGTAACGCCCCCCGTACCGCAAAGTGGCCTGCGAGGCTGGTTTGGAGAAGCGCCAGGATCGGCATGAGCCAGAGCGCCGTGAAGAATCCCGGGTGTAGTCGACGTGCGTTCAATGGTTCCCAAGAAGCTTGGCAGGTACCGCGGGTACGAAGCTGCGAATGACCTGGACATCCTCTAAATTGCTGAAATCCGCCATCGGCTGGATGCCCGCGGCCTGAAACATTGCGTCATTGCTGTGGCGGATATCGGTGATCTGTCCCAGCAAAATGGTTCGCGGAAACAGGTTCATTTGTCCGGAGGTTACCACGAAATCGTGCACGCGAAGCGTAGCGCTCGTCACCACCGCATCCAGCACCGGAAAGCCCGCGTACTTTCCTTCTACCAGGCCGGCGGCATTGGTACGCAGATCGAGGGCGCCAACCGAACTGCTGGGATTGATCATCAACAGAACCTTTGACGACGTAGAATTGAGTTCATAAATGGAACCGACAAAGTAGCCACGATCGCTCACTACCGTCATGCCTATGCGCAGACGATCGCGCGATCCTTTATTGATTATTAAATAGGGCGACAGAGCGACCCCATTCGGATCAGTTCCAATGACCCGTGCGGTTAGAAAGTCCATCCGCGGGTTGGCCGTGTCGAAGCGGAGTAGGGTGCGGAATTGCCGGTTCTCCCTCGCCTCCTGCTGCAGTACAGCGTTCTCCGCCAGCACTTGAGCCAACTGAGCTCGCAACCGCAAATTTTGATCGCGTAACTGCCCGCCCTGTGTAATTCCCGTTATGGTGTCGCCCACGGCGTTGGCCGCGCCGCTAATCACGGCGGCAAACGGGGCAGCCGCCGTCATTGTCACGTTCCGTACCGGATGGAGAAACCGGCCCAAAAATAAGATCAGAAAAGCGGCGACGAAGAAGAAAATCGCGAACCGACGCCCACCGCGCGAATCTACCATGGTATATGCTCGTCTTTGCTAGCGCGGAACTCGGCCGTCGTTCGCGGAAACAAATACCTTGCGAAGGGTGTCGAGATCTTCGAGACAGCGGCCAGTACCGCGCACCACGCAGAGCAACGGATCCTCCGCGATGGTCACCGGCATTCTCGTCTCTTCGGCAATGCGCCGGTCGAGCCCTTGTAAGAGAGCCCCTCCGCCCGCCAGTGTGATTCCCTGATCCATGATGTCTGAGATCAGTTCGGGAGGCGTCTCTTCGATGGTGGTGGTGACCGCTTCGACGATCAATGCCACGGGCGCCTCGATAGCCTCTCGAATTTCTCGACTTGAAATCTCAACCGACTTCGGGAGCCCGCTCACCACATCGCGCCCCCGTAAGATCACCCTGGTCTCCGGCACGTCGTCGTGCGCCGAACCAGCGGTGAGCTTGGTCTGTTCCGCGGTTCTCTCACCGATCAGCAGCCCATGCTCTCGGCGTGCAAAGTGCAGAATCATTTCATCAATCTCGTCGCCCGCGACGCGCACGGACCTGCTGATGACGATACCTCCCAGGGAGATCACGGCCACTTCTGTCGTGCCTCCTCCGATGTCGACGATCATGCTGCCACTCGGTTCCGTGATCGGGAGATTAGAGCCGATGGCCGCGGCCATCGGCTCTTCGATGAGGTAGGCCTCACGTGCGCCAGCATTCACCGCGGCATCCGACACCGCGCGACGCTCGACCTCGGTTACTCCCGAAGGAATACCGACGACGACGCGCGGTCGAGGGAGCAGGGCCACCTCTTCATGAACCCGATTAATGAAATAGCGCAGCATACTTTCCACGATCTCAAAGTCCGCGATCACACCGTCTTTGAGCGGCCGAATGGCTACGATGTTGGCCGGCGTCCGCCCCACCATTCGCTTCGCTTCGGCTCCGATAGCCAGGACTCGCTTGGTCCGTTTATCGATGGCAACGACCGATGGTTCGGAGATGACGACGCCCCGGCCACGCACGAATACCAGGGTGTTAGCCGTTCCCAGGTCAATGCCCAGATCCTTGGAGAACATGCCAAAAAGAGTGGACAGGGGGCTGCGCATTCATCGCCTTTCCGGTAGGGTCGAGAATCCCGCCAGTATAGCATAGTAATTTGGCGTCCCGACGCCAGTTTTCGCCCACTTCCCGGCGGAGTTTTGACAGTTTGATTTCCATTCTGCTATCGTAAGCTATAAACAAAAAGGAGGTGATGTGCAATGGATTGTAGTCACTGTTGCCGTAGCGAGAGGACATCCTGCACGGAGGTGACTGTCTGCTGACACTCCTCTAGCGCCCAGTAGCGACGGGCGTGTAGGACGTCTAAACAGCCGGTAACTGAGAGGGAGTACCCGACGTGGTACTCCCTCTTCTTCTTTGTCGTGCACTGTTGGCGGATGATGTGAAACCACGACGCGAGACGCTCCTGAAACCTCTCGACATTCCCGCGATTCGCCGCGAGACTAGACATCTCCTGATCGGGCATGACCTTCGCTACGCGACGTCGGTCCACTCCACCAATCGGCAGGGCCGCGAGTGCATGGACTGGAGGACCGGTACCACCTTCATGACCGATTATCAATATGCCGGAAAGGGCAGGCAAGGAAAAAGCTGGGAGGCGCCGCCATATTCCAGTCTCTTGCTCTCGGTCTTGGTCCGTCTTCCCCGCGGTGCGCCAGCAGGCGCCTGCACCATGCTGGCATCGCTCAGTGCGGCGGAAGCGATTCGCCGCATATGCCCTCTATCTCCCGTCTTGAAGTGGCCGAACGACGTGCTCATCGGAGGTCGAAAGTGCTGTGGCATCCTCGCGGAATACTCACCGGGATGCTCTCGACGAGTACTCCTCGGTATCGGCATCAATGTGAACTTCGACCCACGAGCGGTCGAATCCGTGCCTGGCAGCCTCTCCACCTTGCAAGAGGAAAGCGGTGCTCCGGTATCTCGCGAGGAACTGGCAATCGCGCTGTTTACCAGCCTGGACCTGTGGTATCGTGTTCTCATTCATAGGTCTGATCAGGTCGTTGACGCCTGGGCTGCCCAATTGGATACTATCGGGAGACCTATTGAGGTGAAGGAACAGGCTGGCGCCTGGTCGGGGATTGCGCTTGCCGTACAGTCGGACGGCGGCTTGGTGGCGCGCCGGATGGACGGCGTAGAGCGCATCATTTACGCCGCGGATGTGTCGATTCGCTCAAGTTGAGGCTTTCAGATCCACCGAACTTGCATCACAGTACTCTTCTCTTGAGGCCATTCGTCCGGAGAACGCCTCCGACTGTTTCCGCGGCTAGCGGTGACAGTACGGGAGCATCAGCAGTAGGAGGGATTCCGTGACCAACCATCATAAGGCGACGCTTATATCGGCAGAGTTCAAGGTGGAACTCGAGAAAGAATTCGAGCATCTGCGCAAGGACGTTCGGCCGATTATCGCCGAAAGGCTGCAATCGGCACGCGAGGGCGGCGATATCACCGACAATGCGGCTTTCGAGCAGGCGAAAGAAGACCTGGCGCGTTTAATGGGACGGATGGCGGAAATCGAGCAGACGCTCCGCGAGGCGACCGTCATTCAACACAACGGCCGCGCCAAACCACGCTGCGTCGAGGTGGGAACCGTCGTCTCCGTTTCTCGCGACGATGGGCGCTCCTGCCAGTACAAGATCGTTGAGTCGTTGGAGGCGTCTCCTTCGGATGGGAAAATCTCCGATTGCTCGCCAATCGGGCAGGCCCTGGTTGGCCACAAGAAGGGCGAGACGGTCTCGGTTCACGCGCCTGCCCGTACCGTGGCGTACACCATTCACGACATCCAGTTCCTTCATTGATTCCCGCGTGACGGAGCGAGAAGAACCCCGCCAACTTCGAGAGCGGAAACTCCGGGAGTTGGTCGCTCTTGGCGTACCCTGCCTGCCGAACAGGTATGGCCCAACTCGTCAGGCAAGCGACGTACACGCGGCGTACGACGCCCTTGAGGGAACCCGCGTGCGCGTCGCTGGACGGCTGTTGAGAGTGCGCCTGATGGGAAAAGCGGCGTTTGCGCACGTCCTGGACTCCTCGGGGGAAATGCAGCTCTACTTCAAGCTCGACACGCTGGGTTCCGCAAAGTACGAGTACTTTAAGCTGCTTGACCTCGGCGACATCATCGGCATCGAAGGCACAGTCTTCAAGACTCGCACCGGCGAAGTCAGTATCCACGTGGACGAATGCGTGCTGCTGGCTAAGGCATACCTGCCGCTACCCGAGAAGTGGCACGGCTTGACCGACAAGGAGACCCGCTACCGGCAGCGCTATCTCGACCTCCTCTCGAACGAGGATTCGCGTCGCACGCTGCTGGCGCGTAGTGCGGTCGTGCGAGCCATCCGGCGATATCTCGACGATTTGGGTTTTATCGAGGTCGAGACCCCTATCTTGCAGCCGCTGTACGGTGGCGCCGCCGCCAATCCCTTCCTGACTCACTACCAGGCGATCGACGCGGATGTGTATCTCCGCATCGCGACCGAGCTCTACCTGAAGCGTCTCATTGTCGGCGGCTTCGAACGTGTCTACGAAATTGGTAAGGACTTCCGTAACGAAGGGTTCTCGCGCAAGCACAGTCCCGAGTTCACCATGATCGAGCTCTACCAGGCATACGCCGATTATCGGGATATCATGGCGCTGAGCGAAGACATGGTGTCCAACGTGGCGCAGCAGGTAATCGGCTCGGCCACCGTCTCGTTCGATGGGCGCCAGATCGACCTTTCACCCCCGTGGCGTCGCTTGACGGTCTGTGAAGCGCTGTCCGAATATGCCGGCGTGGACGTTGGTGACCAATCGAGCCGCGAGGGCTTGCTGGCTGCGGTGCGCCGGCACAACATTCAGGCCGAACCGCAGGCGACCCGGGGCAAGCTGCTCGACGAGCTACTGAGCACCTGCGTCGAACCTATCCTCATCCAGCCAACGATCGTCTACGATTACCCTCTGGACTTTCCGGGCAGCCTGCTGGCCAAGCGCAAACGCGATAACCCTGACCTGACCGAGAGGTTCGAGATTTACCTGGGAGGCATGGAAGTAGCCAACGCCTTCACCGAATTAAACGACCCGTCGGACCAGCGCGAACGCATGGAAATCGCGACCACACTCGGGGGTCAGGAGCATCAGGAAATCGACCGCGACTTCCTGCTGGCACTCGAACACGGCATGCCTCCTACCGGAGGACTGGGCATCGGCATCGATCGCCTGGTCATGGTACTTACCGGTGCGGAGCACATCCGCGAAACCATCCTATTCCCCCTGCTGCGCCAACGAGAGGAGACGGCTCTCAGATGACGGGCATACGACGCTCCTTCCAGAGAGTGCGACGTGCAGTCCTCGAACACGTGGCGGACGAACCGCACCTTTTTCAAAGAACGTGCATGTACCGGGACAGACAGCCGGCACGCCATGCTTAGTCGCGAGTTCATCCGTAATAACGCCGAACTGGTGAAGCGGGCCATTGCTCAGCGCGCCGACCAGGCGCCGATCGACGACCTCCTGAAATCTGACAGCGAACAGCGCGCGCTCAAGGCCGAAAGCGAGATGCTCAAGGCAGAGCGCAACCGCTTGTCCAGATCGTTCGCAGATACGAGCCTAAGTGCGGAGGAGCGTGACGCGCTGCGCCGCCAGGCCGCTCACCTGCGAGACCAGACGGCCGAGCTGGATCGAGGTATCGATGAGCTGGAAGCGCGCCTGCACGCGCTTGAGCTCTGGGTTCCCAATATCCCTGATCCGTCGGTTCCGCTCGGTCAGACGGAAGAGGACAACGTGGTTCGCTGGACCTGGGGAGAGCCACGCGCTTTCCCCTTTGGGCCAAAGTCTCACGCGGACCTGGGCGAGCAGCTCGGGATCTTCGAAACTGTGGGCCCAGTTGCCATGGCAGGGACCCGCTTCCACGCCTTGCGGGGACTCGGCGCGCGCCTGGAACGGGCCCTGGCCTCGTTCATGCTCGACATTCACGTGCACGAGCACGGCTTTACGGAGCTGTATGTACCGTACCTGGTGAAGAGCGACGCCATGGTGATCTCGGCCCAATTGCCCAAGTTTGCCGAGGATGCCTACTACCTCGAGCAGGAAGACATGTACCTGATTCCCACCGGTGAAGTGCCACTGGTGAACATGGAAGCCGGCAATATCCTTGACCTGGCCGACCTTCCGATCAAGTACACCACTGTCACGCCCTGTTTCCGCCTGGAGGCCGGCGCTGCCGGCCGCGACACTCGGGGCTTGATCCGGGTCCACCAGTACGACAAGGTGGAGATGGTAGTCTTTTGCCAGCCCGAAGCGAGCGCCGAGTGGCTGCAACAACTCGTAAAATTCGCCGAAGTGGTGCTTCAGCGTCTGGAGCTTCCCTACCACGTGCTGGAGATGAATACTTCCGATCTCGGTTTCGGCCAGATCAAGAAGTACGATCCCGAAGTGTGGATGCCGAGCCTCGACCGCTATGTCGAGATCAGTAGCTGCAGCAACATGGGCGACTTTCAGGCACGCCGCGGCCGTATCCGGTACCGTCCGGCACCCGGTGAGGCGCCGCGCCTGGTTCACACCCTCAACGGTTCCGGGGTCGCTATTGGCCGCTGCCTGGCCGCAATTCTGGAAAACTATCAGGAGGAAGACGGCAGCGTCGAAATACCAAAGGCGCTGGTTCCCTACATGAATGGCCTCGCCAAGATCGGGCAGTAAAGCGGAGCGGCGTCACGTGATGCGCACCGCAACCTGGCAGACCCGAAAGCCCCAATGGTACGCTCGTGTGAAGATCGTGGAGGGATGGCCGAGCGGTTTATGGCAGCTGTCTTGAAAACAGCCGGGTGATGAGCCCCGGGGGTTCGAATCCCTCTCCCTCCGCCAGCACAGAACGGAGCTTCGAACACCGCGAGACGCCGATGGTGCGCCCGAGGCAGCGAGTGGCCTGAGCAGATCGTCCTTGACCCGATGTGCCGTTGCCGGTGCGAGTGCGTCGCTTCCAACAGCTCGGTGCGCCGCTGCAGATTCAGCCAGAAATCGGAGCTGTTGCCGAACATGCGGGCAAGGATGAGTGCGGTTGGGGCGGTTACGCTGCGGCGGTTATTGCACAGTTCATTGACGTGCTTGCGCTGCACGCCCATCGCTTCGGCCAGCGCGCCTTGCGGCAGGCCCATCGACCCCATGAATTCTTCGGTCAAAATTCCGCCAACACTGGCCGGTTTGCGCTTCGTCGTCAACATGGTTCACCTCACAGACAGCGTTGGTTGTCTGAGGAATCGCCTTGTCATGGCGCTCTAGCGTAGACGTAGCGCTCTCCCTCGTCGGTCGTAGCGCGTCAGCCATTCGTTTTGACCGTTCTCCCATTGCTCCGGTAGAATCTGACTGCTCGGAGAGGTCGCATAGAGGCCTAGTGCGGCGGTTTGCTAAACCGCTAAGGGGTTTTGCTCCTTCGAGGGTTCGAATCCCTCCCTCTCCGCCACGTTTCCTCGTTACCACAGGACGAACTCCTTGGCATTGTGCGTAACAAGAATCCAGCCGGAGCGGGCAGCCACAGAGAGGTGCGCATCGTCGCTCGGCAGATCGTTTGGTAACGTTCATCCATTATGTTGCGCAGGGGGGGGGTGTATGGGACAGTTGGGAACGCTCGGTACCGCGTTCACGCGGCAACTACAAGACGTACTCGTCTCGGCCGGGGACGAGGCACAGCGCTACAACCATCAATGGGTCGGCACCGAACATCTTCTCCTGGCACTCACGCTCCAGCGTGACTCCGTTGCTGACCGGATCCTCACGACCTCGGCCGTTGACGTATCCGCGGTTCGAGACAGAATCGATTTCATAGTGCGGCGGGGGGAAGGACCTGGCATAAGCCCGCCCGGTCTTACGTTACGTGCATGGAAGGTTCTCGGCCTTGCACTCCTAGAGCGGAAAAATCTCGATCATCTACGTGTCACCACGGGGCATCTCGTCCTTGGCATGCTGGCAGAACCGGAAGGCATCGCCGGGCGTGTGTTGGAGGAACACGGGGTAAGTATCGACGCAGTCCGTCGAGAGGTCAGGAGTGCGGCGGGATCGTCGACCAAACAGTAGCGCGTGGCACGGTTCATAATCGCTTCTATAGCTTCATTGCGGATAAGCCTCCAAAGCATCTACTCCGGATCATCGCGGAACTCCGCCGCGACTTGCTCCGCGATCAGCCGAAGTCGGACCGGCACCTCGACGCGGAGACTTAATCCAGATGCCGTCGGTGGGGCCTCCAATCATTGGACAGGAGCACGAGTTCGTGTGTCGTGCCAACGTGGATCGGGACAGCTGTAGAATGTGGCCCAACAGAGGAGCGAGCTATGACCGTGCCCAGCAAGCGCCGCGTCCGCCTCTCGATCGACTTCGAGCCTGACTTGCGCCGCCAAATAAAGATGGCTGCGATGGCTGCGGCGGCAACCCACCTCTCGCTCTCAGAGTACCTCGAGGCCATCCCGCATCAGGCGCTGCAAGGGGACGCGATGCTCGAGCGCAATTTGGGACCAGCGGATCGGGAGCGCAGCCTGCAGGCGCTCGCCGAACTGGAACGGCTGGACTAGGAGCTGCTCGAACGAAGGCCACGATGAGCGGACCCGTCAGTTGATGCAGGAAGGGTGATCGCTGTCGATGCCTCGGTAGCCAGCGCAACCGGTGCTGAGGAGGTTTCTGTGGAATCAACCGCGCAGATCGACGATAACCCCGATCTTCCTTCTCTGGTCGTTCCAGCGCTACGGAACGCCCTCGGCGATCGCCTCCGGTCTGTTGTGTTGTTTGGTTCGCGGGCGCGCGACGACCACAATCCCGAAAGCGATTGGGATCTCTTGGTGATCGCCGAATTGCTATCCACCAGACCGCTGGAGCGGTATCGAGAAGTTAAAAGCGCCCTGCCACCTGGTACGTGCGGCGCCACCGCGGTGCTCGCCGCCACGCCGGAGGAATTCGACGGGCACCTCCCCGAAATCGATCTCGATATCGCGCTGGACGGCCAGATCCTCTGGGATCGGGACGGGTACGCAGCGGGGCGGTTGGCCGAGTTTCGGAGCATCATGGACAGGTCCGGACTGTACCGTGAGTGCACCCCAGCGGGAAACATCTGGAAATGACACGTCCCTGCCCGCCAGCCCTGGTCGATTGAGTGGGAGCGGTAGACCGTGGCGTCAGCGGAGGACGCCCGCTACCGGTTACGGATGGGGGAGGGATTCCTCACTGAGGCCATGCAAGATGTAACGCTCGCGCGATGGCGTTCCTGCGTCGATAGCAGTCAGCTATCGGTCGAAAACGCCGCTAAGTTTGTTCTGGCTCTGCTTGGTCCTGTTGGGCGTACCCACTGGGTAGCTGACTTCTTGCGACGGGCGGTTCACGACCATCGTTTTTCACCTTCGTTCATCTCGGCTGCCACGTGCCTCGCCAACCTGGCGGATAAACTCGCCTGGGATATCCAGGTGGCCAGTGACTATGGGGATGAAATCGGTCGCCGCACCCCTTGGGACTTCTTTGATCAGGACGCGACACAAGAGGCGCTTCGTGTGGCAGAGGAGGCGGTCGCTATCGGGCGGCGACTGGTAGAGGATGCATTGAGTAGTGGTATCGGCAACGGGAACGTCTAGCGCCAACGGTCTCAGTCGACATTCAGCCCCAATCGCTCAAACCCGGCGTCGATATATTGCAAAAACGCGCCGACATCGAAGGCGGAGTTCATCACCTCGGTAGACAGATGCCGGGTGACCTCCGCATCACGTTCCAGGACTTCCCGGAATGGCTCACCGCTCTGCCAGGATTGCATGGCGTTTCGTTGTACCAGCTGATAGGCATCCGGCCGGCTCAACCCGCTTTCGATCAGGGCGGTCAGTACTTTTTCCGAGAAGAACAGGCCATGAGAGGCGTCGATGTTGACGCGCATCCGCTCTTCGGAGACCTTCATGCCCTCGACAATCGTTGTCATCAGACCGAGCATGTAGTCGACCAGAGTTGAGGCATCCGGCAGAATCACCCGCTCTACGGACGAATTGCTGATGTCGCGCTCGTGCCAGAGCACGACGTTCTCCAGAGCGGGAACAGCGTAACCACGAATCACTCGCGCCAGGCCGCTAATGCGCTCGTTGAGAATAGGGTTGCGCTTATGCGGCATGGCGCTGGAGCCCTGCTGGCCGGCGCGGAACGGCTCCTCCACCTCGAGAATCTCGGTGTGCTGCAGGTTGCGCAGTTCGGTCGCTATCTTGTCGAGCGATGAGGCCAGCAGGGCCAGTTCGAGCACATACGTGGCGTGTCGGTCCCGCTGCACCACCTGGGTGCTCGCTTCTTCAGCGTGCAGGCCCAGTCGTTGCATGACTCGATCCTCAATCACGGGCGGCACGTTGGCATGCGTTCCCACCGCGCCCGCCACCTTCCCGACGGCGACCTCAGCCCGCACCCGCTCCAGCCGCTGATGGTGCCGCCCCATTTCGGCGTACCAGACGGCCAGCTTGAAGCCAAAGGTGATGGGCTCGGCGTGGACGTTGTGGGTCCGCCCCATCTCCAGCGTGTATCGGTACTGCAGCGCCCGCCGGCCCAGGATATCGCGCAGCGCATCAACGTCGCGGAGCAGCAGGTCGACCGACTCCACCAATTGCAGCGCCAGAGCGGTGTCGATAACATCGGAACTGGTCAGCCCCAGGTGAATCCAACGTGCATCCGGACCCACGGTTTCGGTCAGGTTCCGCAGAAATGCGATAACGTCGTGCTGCGTCTCCTCCTCGATCTCGCCAATGCGCGCCAGATCAAAGGTCGCGGCTCGAATCGCTGGGAGAGCCTCCTTCGGCACTCGTCCCTGCTCCGCCCATGCCTCCGCCACGGCAATCTCGACCCGCAACCAGCACGCATACTTGTACTGGTTGGACCAGATGCGCCCCATCTCCGGCCGCGTATACTTCTCAATCATGGCGCGTATTTTCCGGCCGACCGATGGTACCTACTCCCACTCGATGGTTGCCGGCGGCTTGGAGCTGATGTCGTATACCACCCGGTTCACAGCGGCGATCTCGTTCACGATTCGGTTCGATATCCGAGCCAGCAGGTCGTAGGGGAGACGCGCCCAGTCGGCGGTCATGGCGTCCTCACTGCTGACGGCACGAATGGCCACGACATACCCGTAGGTGCGGGAATCACCCATAACTCCCACGCTCTGCAACGGAGTGAGCACCGCAAAGGATTGCCACACCTCGTGGTACAGACCGGCCGCCTTCACCTCAGATACGACGATATGGTCAGCGGTCCGTAACACGTCGAGTCGGTCGCGAGTCACGTCGCCGATGACCCGAACGGCCAGGCCCGGACCCGGAAATGGCTGCCGCCACACCATACTTTCGGGCAAGCCCAACTGCAGACCCACTTTGCGGACTTCGTCCTTAAAGAGGTAGCGCAGCGGTTCCACCAGGGAGAAGCGTAAGTCCTTGGGGAGTCCGCCCACATTGTGATGGGTCTTGATCCGCGCCGCGGTGGTGGCCGTGTCGTGGCTGGTGCTCTCAATTACGTCCGGATAGAGCGTTCCCTGGGCCAGGAATTGAACGTCACCAATTTTCCTGGCTTCGCTTTCAAACACGCGAATGAATTCGTCACCGATGATGCGACGCTTTTCTTCCGGATCGACCACTCCACAGAGCCGGTCTAGAAAGCGGTCCGCCGCGTCCACACGGACAAAGTGGGCCGGAATGTGGCGATGGAAGACCTGCTCCAGCTGTCGTGCCTCGTCCTGACGAAGCAGACCATTATCGACAAACACGCAGGTGAGTTGATCGCCCACCGCTTTAGCGATCAGGGTGGCCGCTACCGCGCTATCCACCCCACCACTCAGTGCGCAGAGCACGCGGCCGTCGCCCACCTGAGTGCGAACCGCCTCGACCGCTTCCTCCACAAATACGCCGGGCGTCCAGGACATCGTGCAGCCGCAGACGTCGCGCACGAAGCTATCGATCATGGCGCGGCCCTCGAGTGTGTGGGCCACTTCAGGATGAAACTGCAAGCCAATTACGCCCCGTGCGTTGCCAATCGCGGCCACCGGCGAATTGGCGCTCTCAGCCAGCGAATGGAAGCCGGGTGGCAGCGCCTCGACCCGATCGCCGTGGCTCATCCAGACGCGCGTCAAGGGTGACACCCGACCGAAAATGCCATGGGGTTCCAGGACCTGAAGCTCCGCTGAGCCGTACTCCCGATGATCGTTGGGCGCGACGGCGCCGCCCATTTCGTGGGCCATGAGCTGCATGCCGTAACAGATGCCCAACACGGGAATACCACAGGAGAACACTTCCAGCGCACAGCGCGGCGCCCCCTCGTCGTAGACGCTGGCCGGTCCCCCGGACAGGACAAAGCCTTTGGGGTGTAAAGCGGCAAGACGTTCCCACGGTGTATCGTGTGGCAAGATTTCGCAGTACACATTGCACTCTCGAATGCGTCTCGCAATCAGCCGGCTATACTGCGAGCCGAAGTCGAGAATGACAATCGTATCCTGGTGAGTGGAGGGTGTTGCGGCCCGCTCTCCGCTCGCGCTGGCCTCCAGGTCGGCCTCGGGAACGTGGCGGCTGGTTGCGACGGAACGGATCGCAGCGGCCGGCGGTAAATCGTCCATGTCTGTCGCGGCCGACCTCTGGTCGTCGCTCACGTGCCACCGGCCGGGATGAAGTCGGCGCGGACCGGAGCGAGAACCGCAAGATCGTCGGCGCTCTCCTTCAGCGCTTTTTGGAGCAACTTTCGCTGGGCACGACGAATCTTCGCCGCTGCCATACGTCTGGCCTGGTCGGGAGTCTCAGCCTGCACCGGCGGGATGCTCATCGGTTTACCCGCGTCGTCCAGCGCTACCATCACCACAAAGGCCGATGACGTGTGGTTTTGCTCGCCAGTAAGCATGTTCTCGGTCTCTACCCGGACCCCCACCTCCATCGACGTGCGGCCTACATCGTTGACGGACGCCTTCACAGTCAGAAGGTCTCCCACCTTTACCGGATGCAAGAAGCTCATGTAGTCGATCGCCGCCGTGGCGACCCGGCAGCGAGCGTGCCGAGTCGCAGCCGAGCCGGCCGCTTCATCCACCAGTTTCATCACGACGCCACCGTGTACGTCGCCCCATGGGTTCGCATCGTTCGGCATCATTTGTCGAGCCATGAAGACCTGCGATTCGCTGACCTTCTTGGCTCGGGCTTGCGGATTGTTACCATCAAGTGTCATTAGCCAACCTCTTGCCCTATGGTAACGGGTAAGACATCGGTTTCAGCGCTCGCGGAGCGCACAAAGAGGAGACGTATGGAGTGGGATGAGATTCAACGCGCTCTAGTCGTGGTAGCGCACCCGGACGACGCTGAGTTCGGGAGCGCGGGCACTGTTGCCAGACTGACGGCTGACGGCAAAGAAGTCACGTACGTCATTACGACGGATGGCAGCAAGGGAAGCTCGGACCCGGACATGACACCGGAGCGGCTCACAGCCCTGCGCGAAGGGGAGCAGCGCGATGCGGCTCGCATTCTCGGAGTGTCCGACGTGTGCTTCCTCGATTTCCCCGATGGTATGCTGCTGCCCACGCTGGAATTGAGACGCGCTATCAGCGGCTGCATACGCCGCTACAAACCGGATGTTGTAATCTGCCAGAACCCAACTCGCGATTTCTCGCTCAATATCGGAGCCGCGCATCCCGACCATCTGGCCACGGCAGAGGCCACTCTGGCCGCGGTGTATCCCTGTGCCCGGGACCGCATGACCTTTCCGGAGCTGCTGGAGCAGGGGCTGGAGCCGCACGCAGTGCGCGAAGTCTGGATGAACGGCACGTCCGTGCCGGACCACTTTATAGACATAACATCGACCATCGACACCAAGGTCCAGGCTCTGAAGGCGCATGCTAGCCAGGTCGGGGAGAAGGTGGCAGAGTTCATTCCCGAGCGAGCCAAGCAGCTCGGGTCGCAACACGATATGGAGTACGCCGAAGGGTTCAAGCGTATTCAAATGCGGTAGGAGCGCCAAAGCAATCGAGCCGGGAAGGCGCGAGCTCGGCGCCTACGGCCTGGCAGTATTGTGGACGCCGAGTGACAACGGCGATCCGGTACTGGCCGTTCGCGGTACTACCGCGCTTATCGCGACGCGAATAAGGCCCAGACAAGTCTGCGATGCCGCGACCGAGCGCAAGCGCTACAGCCTCCGGGCGATGTCGAAGTAGGCTAAGTCGGGGAGAGTAGCGGCATTCACCAGCACCTGCGTCACTGACGCGCGCTCAGGATACACCGTGCGATGGAGGTTCGAAACGGAGAGAGGCAGTCCTTCTAGCCCCACACGCAGGATCGCAATTGGATCGGCGTGCGACACCACAACCACCGTCTGGCCGGCATAGCGGCGCGTCAGTTGGCGAAGAAAGCCGCGCATCCGGGCGAAGACCTCCTCCATGCTTTCGTCATCCGGGTGGTGCCGAGGCTCGTAAAAGCTAAAACCGGGCTGGAGAATCGAGTTAGGGCTCCCCTGGTAGCTGGTGCGCACCTCTATTAGCGCGCGGCTGTTCGCGGCGAGCACATCCGGCAGGTGGCGTCGCAGAATGTCAGCCGTCTGGCGCGCTCGGAGCAGGGGGCTGCTGTACACAGCCCGGACCGGTCGAGCCGCCAAAAAACGTGCAGTCGCTTCAGCCTGGGCGCGACCGTGGATCGACAGTCCGAAGCGGGGTAGCCGTCCGTATACGATGTCCTTAGGGTTGTGCACTTCTGCATGCCGCACCACCAGAATTTCAGTTGGAACGGGAGACGACAGTATGTCAGACGATGTGGAACTCAAAAGCTTCTCCGTGGGGTCAATGGACAACAACGTCTATATTCTCATCGACCCAACGAGCCGGGAGAGCGTACTCTTCGATGCCCCAACGAACGCGGCCCGTATTTTGGGCGAGTTGGAGGGAACTTCTTGCAAGTACATACTGATGACCCACGCCGACCGTGATCATATCGAGGCGCTGCAAGAAGTCAAGGCGGCTACCGGCGCGGCGGTCGGCGCCCATCCGGACGCTGCCGACCACCTGCCCATTTCCGCCGATTTTACCCTTCAAGACGGCCAGGTCATCTCCTTCGGTCAACAGCAGTTGCGCGTTCTCTACACTCCGGGGCACGCGCCGGGCCACGTGAGCTTCGCGATCGACGACATGGTATTCGACGGCGATACACTCTTTCCGGGCGGGCCCGGCAATACGCAACGCCCCGACGGCGATTTCGGCACGATCATCGAGAGTATTCGGTCGAAGCTCTTTACGCTGCCTGACGAAACCAAGGTGTACCCGGGGCACGGTAAGTCGACCACCATCGGCGCCGAACGACCCCATCTGCAGGAGTGGATCGACCGCGGCTCGTGACCTAATTTATTCATGGACATAGTGAAGCTGAGTCTGTGGTGGGCAGAGATACTCGGCCCCATCCGCTGTGACCAATACATCCTCCTCCACCCCGATGATTCCGGCTGGGGACTGTAGCGCGTACTCAAGGGTGTAGACGTGCCCTTCGTCGACTGGCATTTCCGGTCGGTTCCCGTAGCGAGGCCAGCGTGGCCCCAGCAGGGCGCCGCCATCGTGCGTCGACTGCCCAAGCTGGTGACCCAGGGCGAAAGCCGGCTCCTCATATCCGGCGTGGGTCAGGGCCGTTCGCGCCGCGGCGTCAACCTGCCAGCCGACCACGCCGGGACGCAGGACGTCGAAGCCGGCCTGCACCGACCGCACCACGGCGTCGAATGGTGCTTGCACTTCAGCCGGCGCCTCATCCTCGTTCGCCCGGAGCAGATACCATACGCGTTGGAGGTCTGAACAGTACCCGTTTCTTTTCACTCCCAGGTCCACGTGCACCAGCATTCCCGGTTCCAGGGTGATCTGACCGGGACCGGCATGGCCAAAGCTGGAATCCGGGCCAAAGTTGACCACCGGATCGTATTTCCGATCCCAGGCCATGCTCATTCCCTGCGACTGAACGATCTCGTGAACCATGTCGGAAATTTGATACTCGGCAACGCCGGGGCGCAACTCCCGTTCGATTGCCTTGAATAGGTCTCCTGTCGACTCAATGGAAGCGCGGATGCGATCAACCTCCACCGCCTGCTTTCTGGCCCGCAGCGCGATCAACACCTGGTCAGCGGAAACGAGCCGACCAGCATATGGCGTTTCCCTCAGCAACCCTTCCAACATCAGATACATGCCATGCGAGATGTTGTCCGCCCCATCATCGTTCAGGGCGTAACTGACGCCAATTCGATCCGGCTTGAAGCGCTCCAGAACCTCGCGCAGCGGCGGTCCGACGTCTCGCACATAACCTATGACCTCGCGATAGGCGCCAACGCTCTCGATGTTAGCTCTATCGCCGGTTCCGACGATGGCGATAGAGTCGCCGCCCGCCGTGACGATAAACGCGGCGGGCCAGGTAACCGAGCAACCCACCGCCAGTTCCTGAACTGGTTGTGGGTGGTCGTACGACTCACGGGCAAACTGCACAATCCACAGAGGGAGCGAAAACTCCCGCAATAGTTCACTCGCCTGCGCCACTTTAGCGGCGACGATTTCGTCCACGGCGATCTCCTTTTGACTCACACGTTCTGACTTCATTTTACGTGCCGCCCCGCGAGACGTTCACGATCTCTCCACCTCATTACGGCAACCGTACCGCGGCACGCATGTTGCCCTACGAAGGCGAGTACTACGAGTCCAGGTTATCTGCCGGCAACAAGCGAACTTCTCGGGAGGAAAAGTCTCAATGGGTCCATACCGTCTCGCAGTCACCGTCACCATGCTGGCATCGGCCAGCGTCTACTCCATCTGCTCATTACCGCTAGCCGCCAGCGCCGCATCCGTTTCACCAAACCCGCCATGGTCCGGACTCCCCAATCGCACCACGGTACAGGCTCACAGCACTCCCGGTGATCCAGTCAATATCGCCTTTGAAGGCAGTAAAAACAGCATCATCGCGGCGTTTCAAAAAGCAGGATGGGTAAAAGCAGATCCGCTTTCAATCGAGCATGACGCTCATCTCGCCGAGGCAGCACTGCACCACGGCAAGTACCCCGCAGCGCCGGTGAGCAACCTCTATCTATTCGGCCACAGCGAGGACTTTGCCGTCGAACATGAGCGCGGCTCGGTTTCCAGCCGTGACCATGCCCGGTTTTGGGATACTAAACGCCAGGATAAGAGCACACATCTCGAGATCTGGATCGGCGACTGCTCAAGAGACATCGGCATTAAGATTGTGCATAAGAATCATCGTGTCGGGACAACGCACCGCATAGACGGCAACCTGGACGCGGAGCGCGGTCTGATCGTCAGCGAAATGCAGCACACCGGAATGGTTTCGAACGTCGTGATGGAACCCGGCATGGGACCGACCAAAGACGCCGTGAATGGGGGAGGCGACCGCATGTCCACGGACGGGAAGGTCGCCCTGATCGTATTGAAGAAGTAGCAGGAAGGGCCGCCCTCTGCGATGTCGCGGCGCCTTCTCGCTACAATCAAGCGCAACCCACAGTAAACCAAGGGAGTGCTCCTATGGCAGTGGCCACGGCTCCGGCATCCGACGCCGATGTGTTAGAGCGAATCCGGGCCGGCAAGTTGATTGAGACCGTCGACCAGATGAGCTCCGCCTATCTGGAAGGCATGGTGCGCATCTTGACCGTGTCGGCCGATACTGAACTCATCAGCGCGCCAGCGTATTACAACGCTGGAAAAAGCGCGCCGACCCTTAACGCCTTTGGCTCGGCCACCGCAATCATTCAGGACGAGTTGGGCCACGCCCACATCGCCTACCGGCTCATGCGAGATCTGGGAATCGACACCGAGCAGCTAATTTACGAGCGCGCGCCCGGAAAGTTTAAATATCCCTACGCCTTTGACGTGCCGCTGGGTAGCTGGGTGGAACTGATCGTCGCCAACGCCTTTTATGATCGGGCAGGTTTCTGCTTGCTCGGTGACGTGTTCAAGAGCACGACCTTCGGCCCCTGGAAGCGGGCACTGGTGAAAGTCGATAAAGAGGAGACCTTCCATCTGCGACACGGCGAAAATTGGATGCGCAAAATCGTGCAAAGCGCTGAAGGGCGCGACGAGATTCAGCGCGCGGTCGATTGGATGTTTCTGCTCACGGTGGAGTGGTTCGGTTTACCCGACGATCTCAAGCGACATTCCGAGCAGTTAGACTTCGGCTTCAAAGGTCAGTCAAACGACCAATTGCGTCAGACTTGGATGTCGACGGCAGTGCCGCTGGCCGAGGAACTCGGTATCCGAGTACCGGCTCACTTCGATCCCCAAGAAAACAGCTACGTTCTTGATTGCCCCTTTCCAGCGCAGTTCGATTCAGAGAATAAGCGGTGGTTGCTGGATGAAGGCGTCATTGGCTGGGATCAGGTGCTGGCTCGCTGGAGAGCGCGGGGCCCCATGAACGATCAATACGTCGAGACCATCCAGCGTGGCAAGCGTGGACTCGAACAACTCATCGCTCAGGCATGATGGTTGCTGCAACTATCGAAGAGAGGCTTCTGGCCGCTCTTCGCGACGTGGAAGATCCCGAACTTCCGATTAGCATCGTGGATATGGGGTTGGTCGTGGATTTGACTGAGGCGGCCGGCGTCGTAGACGTAAAAATCACCTTCACCGCCATGGGCTGCCCCGCCATGGATATGATCCTGGACGACGTGCGCGCTCGCCTCTTGCAGGAAAGGGAGGTGGAGGAGGTGCGAATTGAGGTCGTGTGGCATCCCATTTGGACCAAAGACAGATTGAGCGAAGACGGCAAGGCGCAGATGCGCGAATGGGGCATCTCGCTATGAGTCCGGCGTCGGGGAGCCACAGCTTCGAGGATCGAACCATGTGGGAAGTCTTTGCTCGGCGTAAATTTGAGGAGCCTCTGGCGCACGTCGGCACTGTCGCAGCGGATGATCCCGATTTGGCCCAGGTATACGCGAGGACCATATTTAACGAATTTACCTGGGTGGAAATGGTCCTGTATCCCCGAACCAACAGCCGCACGGCCATCAAGACCTAGTGGCGGCGACATGACACAGGTTGCGGTGGCTCAGAGCGATCTGGCCTCGTTGATCGCCGGACTGGCGGACAACAAGCTGTTTCTGGGGCGGCGCTACGCCGAGTGGTGTACGGCCGCCCCCACCCTGGAATCGGCGGTCGCGGCCGCGGCCATGGCGCAGGACGAGATCGGTCATGCTCGAAGTTTCTATCCGTTGTTGCGAGATATGGCGGGTGAGTCGTCGGAGACAGAGCCGGAGACGCGCACCGCCTTTACCAACGCAGCCTTTCTGCATCAATCCTTCGAGGGTTGGACCGATTTCGTCGCAGCCAATTTCCTTTTCGATACCGCACTCAGCGTGCTCCTTGAGGCAGCGACCCGTTCCTCCTCCAACCCACTGGCGCAGCGGGCACGGCGTATCCTTGAGGAAGAACCGCTGCACTGGCTGCATGGCGAGGGATGGACTCGACGATTGGCCGGCAAGGGGGACGCCGTCCGCAGGCGGCTGATGGAGTCGTTTGGTGAGGTGTGGCCCCAGTCCCTTGAGTGGTTCGACGTAGCAACCGACGAGCTGGTCGCAGACGGCACTCTGGAGTGCGGGGCAGAGGCACTGCGCGCCCGGTATTCTCTCCGAATTCGCGCCGCCATGGATGCGACGGGGCTTCCGGCGCTCGGCTAATGTCCTCCGAAATTCGCTGCCCGTACTGTAACTCGGTCGATTCCGAGTTTCTATCGCTCTTCGGCCAGCAATTACTGACCGTGCAGTACTACTGCAACGCTTGCCGCACACCGTTTGAGCGAGTAAAGGGCGACGACATCCTCGGTGATGCACAGGCCCATACTCGTCGCGCGGAAAACGGTCCTCTGCCGAAGATGTAGTGAACGAGCACGGCGAAAAATTTTTTGGCCCAAGATTGCCTTCACCGCGCCGCTGGACAACAATGATGCCGCTTAGACGCCGCGGGGATCAGTACGGATGCGCTCGTCGGATCCTTTTTCGCCTGCCTCCGAAGAGTTGCGCAAACTTTTGTTCCGGGTCCGGTAGACTGTTCCGCGGGTCTATGACCGCTTACCCTATCCGCCCATACCGACGCAGCACATTGCCAGGACATTACATGGAAGGCAGAATACGCCAGGGGCTGACTTACGACGACGTGCTCCTCATGCCGCGGTATTCAGACATCAAATCACGGCGCGACGTGGACACTTCGTCGCAGTTGACCCGTCGCATCCGTCTCGAAATCCCGATCATCAGCGCCAATATGGACACCGTCACCGAAGCGGAGATGGCGGTATCGATGGCACGGCGTGGTGGAATAGGGATCATTCATCGCTTTAACACCATCGAACAGCAGATTTATCACGTTCGCCAGGTGAAGCGATCCGAAAGCTTCGTCATCGAAAATCCATGTACCATAGGCCCCGCCAATACGGTGGAACAGGCTCGTGAGTTGCTGGAAAAGCATCAAATTACTGGGTTGCCGGTGGTCAGTGATACGGGAGAGTTACTCGGTCTCTTATCGAGCCGTGACATCCTCTTCGTGCGTGACGACTCGCGACTGGTGTCCGACGTGATGACCCCACGGGAGCGCTTGGTCACCGCTCCGCTGGGCACAACTATCGCGCAGGCCGAAGAAATTTTGCAGGTTCACAAGGTCGAGAAATTGCCGCTGGTGGACAGCGGCAATCGGCTGGGCGGACTAATCACCCTGCGCGACATTCTAAAGCGCACTCTGCACCCAGAATCGTCCAAGGATCCGAAGGGTCGCCTGCTGGTCGGCGCCGCCGTCGGCGTGGTTGGTGACTACATCGATCGGTCGATCGAACTCGTCAAGGCAGGATGCGATGTGCTGGTAGTGGATATCGCGCATGGGCACAGCGAGAATGCGCTCGGCGCCGTGCGACAGATTCGGGCGCGACTGGGATCAGTGGAACTGATCGCCGGTAACGTCGCCACCGCGGAAGGCACCCGCGATCTCATTGAGGCGGGTGTGGATGCCGTCAAGGTTGGGGTGGGTCCCGGCTCCATCTGTATCACCAGGGTGGTCACTGGCGTCGGGGTGCCCCAGCTCACCGCTGTGATGGACTGCGTGCATGAGGCTGGCCGCTACGATGTTCCCGTCGTCGCGGACGGTGGGGTTCGCCAGTCTGGCGACGTAAGCAAAGCGCTGGCCGCGGGCGCATCTACGGTCATGATCGGCAATATGCTGGCCGGCACACGTGAGAGCCCCGGCGTGGTGGTCGTGCGAAACGGACGCCGCTACAAGGCGTCGCGGGGTATGGCCTCGGCGGGCGCCACCCTGGAGCGACGCCGCCGCGAGAAGCCCGGCTGGGAGGGCGAAGCAGACCTGGGAGAGGTGGTGCCTGAGGGCGTCGAGGGCTTGGTGCCCTTTAAGGGAGATGCCGCTGACGTGTTGGTGCAGATGGTCGGCGGACTGCGCTCCGGCATGAGCTATCTCGGCGCCCGAGAGTTGGTTGAATTCGCAGCGAACGCGCAATTTATCCAGATTACCGGCGCCGGCATGCGAGAGAGTCAGCCACACGACATCGAGATGTAACCAGCTTTCAACGTGCCTAAACAAGCATTTCTTTCCGGGTTGGGCAGCAGCGAGAACATGGGCTACACTTACGGGTTCCCCTAGTTGGGCATCTGCGGGCATGGTTTAACGGTAGAATGACTGCCTTCCAAGCAGTAGGCCGCGGTTCGATTCCGCGTGCCCGCTCCACTTGATCCAGTTTCCACGTGGCGGATGGCATTTGCCCGCCTGACGAACCAGAGGTGTGTACATGCTCCGACGCTTGACCCTGTGCTCCATCGCTGCCTGTCTTACTCTTTCCCTCTCCGGTCCAGTGGCCGGCGCCTCCGCGTCGAGTCACCAAATCAATGCTCTCCGCGTGCTGCCTGCTCGCGTAGCGATCAATGGGCCGGCCACGGTCATGGGCGCGCATCTGCAGGCGCACACGTTTTATTCGATTTTGTTCGCTTCACCGGACCTACGCAAGAATGCCGTCCGGCAGTTCATCGGTGTGGCAAAAACGGATTCCAGTGGGGATTTTCGCCTGTATGTGAAACGCATGCCGATCGTCGTGCACTGCGGACGCGCCGGCGTCTATGCATTGACCGCCCGCAGCTCGAAAATCATCGGCGCGCACATCACGATGACGGGCTGCACCCTGAGTAAGCCCGGCAAGATCCCCCCTCCCCCTCTTCCAGGGCATCACAAACCCTAACGCGTAAGCCCTCGGTCCTTCGGTATAATCGCGCAGGCGTGGGCCCATGGCGCAGCGGCAGCGCAGCGGACTCATAATCTGTTGGTCGCAGGTTCGAATCCTGCTGGGCCCACCACTATTCCTCGCGCATCACGTCACGTCTGTTCTCGTTCGCTGCACTACGACCTTCCCCTGGTTGATCGCTGATGTCACGTCAGGCCAAGGTATGGCTGGGAATCGCACTTGTCGCGCTGATCGGCGGCCTTACCGCAGTCCGTCTGTCGCGTCCAGAGACGAGTCTGGCCGACGCACGACGCGCGTCTCGGGTCGGGTGCGCCACGGTGGCTGCTGCTTATCGCGACCATATCGCGTTCCAATGGGTAACGGTGGCAGCGCGCGTCACGGAAGTACTCCCGGATTCCTTTGGCCGGTACCAGCATCAGCGTTTCCTGATAGGCTGCCCAACAGGCCAACGCGTCCTTATCGTGAATGACGTGACGGTGGGGCAGCGCGTACCGGTCAAACCCGGAGATCGGGTGGCTGCTCACGGTGAATACGTCTGGAACCGACAGGGTGGTCTGATCCACTTCACCCACACCTCCACGGGAGCCGAGCAAGGATGGATCCTGCGGGGCGATCATCTCTACGCGTGACGTGGCGGGCCGGGCCATTGCAGGCGGCCCCGTATGACCAGGTCTTCGCCAACCGTTTCCACGGTCCGATCTACCACAGTGATGGCCTCGCTCATGACCGTTACGCCCAGGTCTCCAATGGACTCGGTTCCGGTGCCAAGAATTTTTGGAGCAATGAACATGGCAACGAACGTCGCCAGACGTTCACACAGAAATGACGTAATAACGGCCGCGCCACCTTCAACCAGCAGGGACGACATGCCCTCGTCGTTGAGCCAGGCCAGGAGTGCACGGAGGGAAACTCTGTCATCCTGATCGGGGAGTCTCAGGACTTGCACTCCCATTGCCTTCAACCGGGCGGCACGGCGCTGGTCGGCTCGGTGCGTTGTCGCGACCACGGTGCCTGCGCCAGAAACCGACAGGACCGCGCTAGAAGGCGAAATACGCAGATGAGAATCGAGCACGATGCGGATAGGATCCGATCCAGCGACCAGGCGAACGTTTAGCTGTGGATCATCCACCAGCACCGTGTTCACGCCCACCACAATCGCCGCATGCTCAGCCCGTAGTTGATGGCCGTATGTACGCGATTCCACTCCGGTCACCCAGCGAGAGTGGCCGGTCGACGTCGCAATGCGGCCGTCCAGCGTTTGTGCCAGTTTGAGCGTCACCGTGGGAAAGGCAACCGGCGCCGGGTCTCCCCCGGACTGCAACGATTTCACCTCTCCGTCGCTTTGCAGCGAGGCGTGGATGAATTTGCGGACGAAGACGTGGACAACGCCAAGCCTAGGTGGGGGAGACGTGGAGGGGCGGAGATGATTCTGGGCACGATAGTATGTCCTGCCAAATTCGGATAACCGCTCCTTTCGTTGGGTTGGCGGCCATCATAGCACGCCGGGGAACTTGCCGCCCCCGCTCCACTGGCTACGCCTTCCCGACATAACTCTTTCTACCCAGTGGTGATGCCGGTCGCGCGGGCTGAAGAACTGGACCCGGGCCGGTATGATGGCACTCAGAGTGATTTCTGAAACGAGTACGACCGACATCTGGTGAACCACCGTATGGCCACCAAGGGCACCCGCGATAGAGGAGCAAAAGCGTGGCACAGTATCTACCTTTGGAGGAAAGATCGGACGATACGGGGTCCAAACGGAGTCCGGAGTGTCCGCCTGGGGCAGCCCGATCAGACGAAATGGCAGACCTCAAGATCTTTTGGGGACCAGAAATCTGCCGCCTTGAATACTTGCTACATCTTATGCGGACCGGTCGTATCAAGGACGAATACTTACCACGGAGCGCCTGACACGAGCGCGGCGATAGCGAGTCGCGATGCGTGCTCGTGAGACGGCCCGTGCGTGGGGCAGGCTGCGGTCGAGTCACGTCTCACGGATCAGCATGATTCTCCGTCGCTACCACCTTTCGTATCCGCTCCTCGACGTAGTCGAGGACCTCCTCGAGAGTCGGGAATCGCGCCTCGCCATGAAGCTCAAAGGGCTTTGACTTCCCGGCGAACTCGTCGCTCGGCCAGCGCTTGCCCCACGTCCCCGGACGTAAAAGAGACGTGTTCCAGGCGAAACGACCTTCCGATTCCATACGGATGCCGACGTGGATCGTTTTGGCTTCGTCGTGCAGCAGGTAGTACCAGTACATCGTTTCTCGGCTGAAGGGCTTCAGTTCACGATGTATGAATCCCCTCCTCTTCCAGTGACGAAGACGTGGAACGGCCCTCAGTGGTGTTCGACTTGGCCGACTCTGTTTCGTTTCGTCCGCCATCCCGTCTCAGGTACTCTTTTCGCCACAGGAACCACCAGATCAGTGCCAACAGCGTCATGATGATCGCGGTCACCTGCGCCTGCTTCAAACCGGCCAGCACCACCACATTCGCCCGTCCAAAAAAGAGCACAAACTGCCCGATTGAATACACCGTCAGCCAGACCAGGAATACTGTTCCTGGCACGCGGAAGCGGTGTCGGACTGCCCAAATTAAGGCAAATAACCCGGCGGTGAAGAGCAGCTCGTACGCCGCCGCCGGCTGATAAGCGACGGCGTGGCTCGGCACGAAGGTGTTGTGCGGATTCGTGTACTGCGTGGCCCAAGGGAGCGAACTGGGGTAGCCAAGGATATCCCCGTTGATGATATTGCCAATCCGCCCGAACGCCTGTGCGACTGGCACGAAGAGCGCGGCTCCGTCCATGGCCCGGCCGAAGGACACGCCTTTACGCGAACACATGACATAGAGGGCCGGAGTTCCCAAAATGACCGCACCGTAGAAGGCCATGCCGCCCTCCCATGTAGCCAGGATGTTCTGAGGGTGGCGCAGATACGAACCCAAATTCGACTGCACCACATAATACAGCCGTCCGCCTACCAGGCAGGCGATCAGCACCGGCCAGAAGAGTTCGTACGCTACCTCGCGGCTAATCCCAAAACGGGAGGCGTACGGTATGGCAACGCGTAGCCCGGCCGTAATTCCTACGACATACATCAGCCCGTACCAATGGATCGCGAAGGGGCCAAGACGCACCAGAACGGGATCGATGCCGATCTTGATGAGCGCAATGAATGCCTCGGGTAGAAACACTACGTGTCGTTTTCAGACAGCAGGCTGGTCCCGCTGCCTCCAGAGACCAATGACGCGGCGGCAGGCCATCTCAATGACTGAAGGTCGCCGTGGCTGACGGACTCGCGGTGGGCGTAGCCGTGGTGAGGGCGGCGGTGGCGGATGCCCCTGCCGTTGCGGTGGCGGATGCCCCTACCTTTGGCGTGGCTTGCAGCGTGGCGCGCGGGGTAGGAGCCACACTGCCTTCTTCCACCACCGCCTGCCACGGTTGGTAGTTGGTGATCAGCTTGTCTTCGGTTATGTCCCCGTTGGGCTTCAGAATGGTACGGTGCAAAATGGTGGTTGCTCCATCGTGTGCGAACGCCGTTTGGTGCTGTTCACCGGGCGGCAGGGCAGGGTTCTGCTGGACAATCTTCGGTCCGTGCGGAATAACTTTCGTGATCTGCGCCGTGGAGTCTACGGCCACCTTCCAGCCCAACTTTGGGCCATAGACGTAGATCGTTAATTGCTGGCGGATTGGCTGCACGCTCGTTTCGATCAGCAGATGTCCGCCCGTGTTGTTTAAGAATCGCAGGTCAAAACCCTTCGTCGGGGAGACAACGGCATCGTACCCCACCGGCGGTTCATACCACGGGAGTCGGTAGGTGTGCCCGTGACGTTCCAGCTTGACGAGACCAGCGTTGTACAGCGCTCTCAGGAAGGTGGTCGCCACCTGTTGCATGGCGCCCCCGCTGCTGGGGACCAACTGGCCGCCCTGCATGATTTCCTGATCGCGATACACTTCATCCGACCAGGCGGTACTGGCCACCAGGGTGTTGAACGAGATCGTCTGTCCGGGGTTGAAGAGCTGCTGGTCCAGGGTCTTGGCAATGCCGGTGATATCGTCGAGACGAGCGGTGTCGCTGCCAGCAAAGCTGGTGCTGCCGGTCGCGAGCAAGGTCGTAATGCCCAGACTGGCCGGGTTCGACGTGTCTACCGGTGGTTGCGTGACCATCACTGGCAAACGCAATCGGGCACGGGGTCTCAGCCCAGTGATAAGGGGCAGTAACTGCCGCGTCGCCGCCTGTTGATCGAGAGTCCGCCCCAAACGACGCGGAGTGATCACCTGGACCGATGTTCCGGCAAATGAAAGTCTGGCATTCTCGGACTGACGGTCCACCTGTGAGGCAAGATATTGGATGAACGCCTCGACCGCAGTCTGATCCACCGTCAAGAGGATCGTAGCGCGATGCGGACCGACGTCGTCGCGGAAATGAAACATGCGAGCAAACGAATAGCGCGAGGTAACGAATACACGCTTTCCCACCGTGATAATGGGCGGACTGCTCAGGAAGGCTTCCACTCGATCCCGCACACGCCGCGCCACCACATCGTTTATCTGAGGTTGGGTGTGGATCACTGCCAGCGTTCGGGTTTCCACCGAAAGGGAATTGAGCGAAGAACGGACCGCTTGCACCGCTTGATTCACATTAAGCTGGCGGCCAGCCCGGCTGTGATAGAGCTGGACATGGTTACTTTTGTCGATGTAGAGAAATGCATTCTGAGACGGCGCAGAGAGACGTTGCGGCCCGCGGACGATTTGCTGCTGAACGTACTGAAGGACCTGTTGCTCGTTCAACGTGTATCGGAGCTGGATGCGATGAGGTGGGTGCAGCGGCGCCCGGTCGATCAATTGAGCCACGAACGGTCCCCTGCGTCCCACACCCATCGCTGCATTCACCGTTCCAGCGATGTCGTACTTTAATCCCAACTGCTGTCCCTTCGGCTGCCACTGTAGGGCGTTGTACTGCAACGTTACCGGGTTGTTGTACTTGACATTTAGCCGATTCGAAATCAGCGTCTTGGCCTGTATAGCGGTGAGCCCTCCGAGTGGCGTCCGATCCACATAGACTCCGGGTAAAATCTCGCCGCGGTACTTAGAAAACGCATACGTCGTGTAGGCCAGGAGGAAGATCGATAGGACGGCCACCAGAAACACGGCATATGCCAGCGGCGCCCAACGGCGTTCTTTTTGCCGTAGCCGCCGCTGCGCCTCCCGTTGCGGGAACATCTTTCGCTGGTCTGCCGGACGGATAATCTCCGTGCGGCGAACACGTTCGGGGGAGGATGCCGCTAATTTTGGTGGAATACTATGTGCCATACTAAAGTCGTCTCGCTGAGCGCAATACGCTCCTTTTTTACCATGCCTTGATCGAGGTGACCTCTATGTTGCGCTTCAAGCAGTTTTCGGGAAGCGGCCTTGAGTTCGAGCAAACTGTCAATGGGTGGCTCGAACAGATTGAACCGGATGTAACCCAGATGGTCCAGACCGTGGACGCGACGGGAAGGGTTACTATTGGCTTTCTCTTTGAAGAGAGCTTTCGAGGTCAAGAATTCCGCCTTGCCTCGGAGCGCCAGGTGGAGCGCGCCACCCGACCAGCTATGAGTCCATCGGATGCACCCGATATTCCTCTGCAGGTGCAGGCCGAGTCGCCCGAGCCGCCTCGTCAGCCGTGATTCCATTCGTGTAACCAGCGGGCGGCCTCGCAAGCATGATAGGTCAGAATAATGTCGGCGCCGGCTCGGCGAATCGAGGTTAAAACCTCGCGGACGCTTGATTCCTCGTCAAGCCAGCCCTGCCTTGCCGCTGCCTTTAGCATGGCATACTCGCCACTCACGTTATAGGCGGCCAGCGGTGCGTCGATCGCATCGCGAACCTCGCGGATGATGTCGAGGTACGGTAGCGCCGGCTTGACCATAATTATGTCGGCCCCCTCGGCGACATCCTGCGCCACCTCACGCATTGCCTCCCGGCGGTTCCCCGCGTCCATTTGATACGATTTGCGGTCGCCAAACTGCGGCGCACAATCCGCGGCGTCTCGAAATGGACCAAAGAACGCGGACGCGTACTTTGCCGAGTACGCCATGATGCCCACCTGGGTCATACCGTTGCAGTCAAGAGCCTGCCGAATCGCTTGAACCCGTCCGTCCATCATATCGGAGGGCGCCACCATGTCGGCCCCCGCCCCAGCTTGACTTACTGCAATTAGAGACAGCACCTCAAGGGTGGCGTCGTTGTCCACCTGACCGTCCCGCACCACGCCGCAGTGCCCATGCGTTGTGTACTCGTCCAGACATGTATCCGTGAGGACCAACAGAGATGGGGCGGCATCTTTAATGGTGCGCACAGCTTTCTGCACGATGCCCTCCGAGCTGTAGGCTTCCGATCCTTCTTCATCTTTGCGCTCCGGCAGCCCAAACAGCATCACGGCCGGTATACCCAGTAACTCGACCTCACGGGCCAGGGTGGGTAGCAGATCCAGGCTCCAGCGATACTGCCCAGGCATGGAAGCAATCGGGTCTTTGGCGCCTCGCTTCGCTTGGACGAAAAGCGGGAACACCAGATGAGCGACTGACAAATCGGTTTCCCGCGTTAAGCGACGAAGCTGAGGCGTGCGGCGCATTCGCCGGAGCCGGGTGGAGGGAAAAGACATACAACGGTTCCTCTGCGCGGATTGCGGCTCAGCGCCCCAGAGCTTTTTCAGTCGGTGAGTCTTCCTGACGGTCAGCAAGGCGAGACGGACCGGAAGACGGCAGGTCATACAGTTCTCTCGTCTGCTCCTCACTCCCAGTTTCCCGTCGCTTGTCCGACATAACGTCCTCGGCTAGATCGCCCAGATCGTCGAGCGGCAGTTCATCTTTCATCTTTCGTCCTTTGCAGTCAGTGTGACACGGTCGGAAGTCGGCCGGCATTCACGCTTCTCTGTCGTCTCTTGAGTCTACGAGCGGAACGGGCGTGAAGTCCGTGGCATCTCCGGCCACCAATTGGTAGTGTACGCCACCAAAGATGCCGCTTGGACCCGTACCGGCAGCATCGCCGTGGAGATGTCCATAGACGCAGCAGATGACGCCGTTTGTTTCCAGCAGAGCCCGGTATGCGCTGGTCTGCTGACCGGTATAAAAGGGCGGATAGTGCAGCGCCACAATCGTCGGCAGGGAGGGATCTCGCGCTGCCAGAGACGTTTGGAGCCGCTGCACTTCCCGACTAAGCAGCTTCTCATCCTGCGGCGCCCATTCCGAACCGCCCGGCACGGGCGACCCTTTTGCCCCGCAAATGTTGTATCCATCCGCCACATATGCATTGTTATGCAGCAGGCACATGCGGTCGGGAAGCACCGACCGCACCTTGCTCGTCGTTTTGCTCGACCACCAGTAGTCGTGATTCCCCCGTATCAGAATCTTGCGGCCGTTCCACGCCGCCAGGCGATGCAGCGTTTCCGTTGCATCCTCGAGATGCAAGGCCCAGTCAATGTCGCCGGCCACGATCACCGTATCGCTGGAGTGCACCCGCTGCGCCCAGGCGCTTTCCAATCGCTCCACATGACCATCCCACTGTTCGCCAAACACGTCCATCGGCTTCAACGGCCGCCCCGTCAGCGGATCCGTGCGCGAAGCGTGGATATCCGCGATCGCCCAAATCGTCACAAACGTATGCCGCCTATTCATGTCAGAGATATACAGTGTAATGGTACGAAGTCCCGGCTGCCGTGGACCGCTACCATCACTCCATCGCCGCTGCAGTTCCAACTGTGATGGCGCTGCTCGCCTTTGCGGTGTCCAGATGGCTTGAAATGAATGGGCAGTATCGGAGCGCACGAATGAGACGGACGCCGCCCGCTCAGTCCCTACTAAAAGCCGCGCTGGTACTCACCACCCTGCTGCTGGCCGGCTGCAACGAGCGCTCGACCACCATCCGCATGCCGGTCGCTACCACCGTCAATCAGCCCCTGGGACGCGGCCTCCTGCCGCTGCGCTTCGTGGTCGAACCGGAGGACGGCGTAGCCTCCCTGATTCGAGCCGTGGATCGAGCCCAATCGACCGTGTATCTCGAAGCCTACGTTCTCACCTACCCGCGCGTCATCCGCGCACTGGAGCGAGCCAGCGCGCAAGGGGTGCAGGTCTATGTCGTGCTGGAGCATCAACCGTTTGGTATGGGGCTGCAACCAGAGGCCGCCGCGCGACAACTCCGCGCTGCCGGCATTCACGTGCGATGGGGACGCGCCGGTTTCCAGTACACACATGCGAAGTTTTTGCTTTTGGACAACCGACTGGCCATCATTGGAACCGCCAACTTTTCGCATGCAGCCTTCAAGAGCAACCGAGAATTCCTCATGTTCGAGAAAGATCGGCGCGTCGTGCGAGACCTCGAGGAGATTTTTGTGTCTGACTGGGACTCGACCACAGTGTCGTTGGCGGACGACAACGTGGTCACGGCTCCCGATGACGCCCGAGCCAAGCTTTCGGCGCTGATCGACCGCGCGCACCACAACATCGACATCTACGCGGAGGAGATGGCTGACCCATTGCTCGAGCAGAAGCTGACTGGTGCCGTGGGGCGCGGGGTGCGGGTCCGGATCATCGTTCCCCAGGGCGTGCCGCTAGCCAATCTTTCTTCCCTTCTACGCGCAAGGGTCACCGTGCGTCTGCTACTCCAGCCATATGCGCATGCTAAGGTCATTCTAGTCGACGGCATGCGAGCCTTCGTGGGCTCCGAGAACTTCAGCGCCACATCACTGGACCACGACCGAGAGGTAGGCCTGCTGATCCGAGGCCCAGCCCTCACTCGCATTTCTGCCGTCTTCGCGGCTGATTGGACTCGAGCTGTCGCGCCACCCGTGAGCCGAAGCCTGCGGTAGGGTAATGACGTTGCTGGGAGACATTTTTGCGTGGACTGCATTTGTGGTGTGGGGGTTAAGGGTTGATTGGGAATCAGCTTGGGAGGCTGGGTTGCCGCGTATGGAGAAGACGCTCAACGACGTAACCATTCGGTAGCAGCATCTCTCCGCCACGTATGTCCGGCTACCGACCGGACGAGCGTGACCAACAGCATCAGCCAAAGCTACAACTGGGTGGATCAGACCAGCAGCATCACGCCCGGCGGCGGCGGCGCCATCAACGCCACCCTTTTCGGCGCGGGACAGGGCGAGCGGCTGACCAGCGGCTCAAAGGGCAACGTCACTAACTACGAGTACGACGGCACCGGGCTGAGCAGCGCCATCAACATCAGCGGAAACCCGACCGCCTTCACCAATACGCCGGACGGGGAGGTGGTCAGCGAGAATATCCCGGTGGGCCAGCCTGGATGTACGAGAGCGGGAGGCGCGGTCTCCACGGACTACTCCCTGCATGATGGGTGTGGCTCAACCATGGCGCTGGTGGAGAGTACGGGGTCAGTGCAAATCCGCTATGGAGTTGACCTCGTGTGGTGGGCCCCATGGAGTCAGAGGACCGAAGGTCGCTACGCACCTGGAGATAAAGCGCATGGACGCCACCATGTGATGCTGGGGCACCCAGGTGAGGGAAGATACGGATTACACACCTGCTCCCATCCGCGGTATACTTCATGGGCTTCGTCCCGGCTTGCTGTGCCGGTGTGCCCACCGTGCCCGGATCACAACGGTCCTCGCTACGGCTCTTTTCTACAACGAGTGGCGACCCCGCATACGATTGCGCATAGCGCCGTCCGCTTACAGCATTGGCCCTACAATTCCCGGTTCGCCAGCTGCCAGCCTGTTGTCAGCTGCCCCAGTTGCGATTACAAGAAGGAGCACGCGTGAGCACACTGGTCGTTGGTTCCGTGGCCCTGGATACTGTCGAAACGCCGTTCGGACGCGCCGATAACGTGTTGGGAGGGACCGCGATGTACTTTTCGCTCGCGGCCAGCCTGTTTACCGATGTGAACCTGGTCGGCGTGGTTGGTGAGGATTTTCCCGCCGAGGCCTTACAAACCCTCCAGGAACGTCGGGTTGATTTGGCGGGACTCCAGCGTTGCAGCGGCGAGACCTTCCGCTGGGTCGGTCAGTACGACTTTGATATGAATGTGGCCCACACGCTCGATACCCAGTTGAACGTGTTTGAGACCTTTCATCCCACCATCCCCGATCACTATCGCGACTCGCGCTTCGTGTTCCTCGGCAACATTCATCCGGCGCTGCAACTCGAGGTACTCGATCAAGTGACCCAGCCCGAGTTTGTCGCCCTGGATACCATGAACTTTTGGATCAGTGGCAGCAAGGAAGAGTTGACGCAGGTCATTCGGCGCGTGGACGCGGTGATCATCAACGAGGGAGAAATCCGGGAGTACACCGGGGAATACAACGTGCTAGAGGCGGCTCACCGCCTTCTGGAACTTGGTCCCCGATACGTGGTGCTCAAGCGTGGCGAATACGGCGCCATCCTTTTCGAGGGCGACCAAATCTTCGCGGCGCCCGCTTTCCCCACCTGGGAGGTCCGCGACACCACGGGCGCCGGCGACAGCTTTGCCGGCGGTTTCATGGGATTCCTGGACAGCTGCCAGTCTCTGGATCACGCGACCTTCCGCTCGGCGGTGGTCTATGGCAGCTGTATGGCGAGCCATACCGTTGAAGATTTCAGCATACGCGGGCTACTGAAAGCGTCGCGTCAATCGCTGCGCGACCGATATCTGCATCTGGCCGATATCACCCATATCGAAGCACCCGATCTCATACACGAACGCGACCTTGTTTCAGAAGGAGTGTGAGCATGCAAACCGAGCTATCCCGCCAGGGCGACGTAAAGGACTTTGACCTGGCAGACAAAGGTAAAGTCCGCATCGAGTGGGCAGACTCGACCATGCCCGTGCTGCGCATGATTCGCGAGCGCTTCCACGATGAGCAGCCTCTTGCCGGCCTGCGGATCGCCGCCTGCCTGCATGTGACCACCGAGACGGCAAATCTGGTCCGCACGCTCCAGGCCGGCGGCGCTTCCGTCCATCTGTGCGCCTCCAACCCCTTGAGCACCCAGGACGACGTGGCCGCGGCGCTCAACGTGCATTACGGCATTCCCACCTATGCCGTCAAAGGAGAGGATCGGGATACCTATTACAGCCATATGGATGCTGTGCTCGACTCTCGCCCGCATATGACCATGGACGACGGTAACGACCTGGTGACCCGAATTCATCAAGACCGGCCGGAACTGCTGTCGAACGTGTTCGGAGGCACCGAGGAAACCACCACCGGCGTTATTCGCCTGCACAGTATGCACGCCGATGGCGCGCTGTCCTACCCTGTCGTCGCGGTCAACGAGGCCGATACCAAGCACCTCTTCGACAACCGCTACGGCACCGGGCAGAGCACCATCGACGGTCTCCTACGCGCCACCAATATTTTGCTGGCCGGCAAGCGAGCGGTGGTCGCCGGCTACGGCTGGTGCGGTCGTGGACTGGCCAGCCGTCTGTCTGGCCTGGGAGCCAACGTCATTGTGACCGAGATCAATCCCACGCGGGCGATCGAGGCGGTGATGGATGGCTATCTGGTGATGCCCATGCACGAAGCCGCCAAGGTAGCTGATGTCATTATTACCGTCACAGGCAACGTCGACGTGCTGGATCGAGAGCACTTCCGGCTGATGAAAGATGGTGTGGTCATCGCCAATACCGGTCACTTCAACGATGAAATCAACATTGCCGCGCTGGCCGACATCTCTTCGGGACGCCGCGTGCTCCGAGATTTCGTCGAGGAGTTTTTAGTCGATGGACGTCGCGTCAATCTGCTGGCGGAGGGCCGCCTGCTCAACCTGTCGGCGGCAGAGGGACATCCAGCCGCCGTCATGGATATGAGCTTCGCCAACCAGGCCCTTAGCGCCGAGTATCTTAAGGACAACAAGGGCAATCTCGATCCAGGGGTGTACGTGGTCCCCGAAAACATCGACAAAGAGATCGCTCGGCTCAAGCTGGCCTCGATGGGCATCGAGATCGATACCCTGACCGCCAAGCAGGAAGAATACCTCAGCAGCTGGCAGTCCGGAACGTAGGCACTCGGACGAACAGAGCGAAAGAGGGAGCTTCCAGCTGGAAGCTCCCTTTTTGTTTCGCCATCAGACGGGGCCAGGGGGCGTGAGGCGCGGTGGCTTAGAATCGTCCGGTGGGCCTTCCCACACATCGCAGAGAAACGAGACGGTTGATGGCTAGCGGTACCGACCAGAACAACCCAATCAAATTCGGCACCGATGGCTGGCGCGGCCCCATCGCCGAGACCTACACCTTCGCCAACGTCCGCGTGGTGGCCCAGGCCACCGCGAATTTTCTAAAGGAGCGCGGCCAGGATAAGGACGGTCTGGTGGTCGGCTACGATATGCGCTTTGCCTCGGAATTCTTTGCTGCCGCCGTTGCCGAGGTACTGGCTGCCAACGGCATCCATGTCTATCTCTCCTCACACGCCGCGTCCACCCCGGGCGTTGCCTATTCGATTCTGACTCACCGAGCTGCTGGAGCCGGCATGATTACCGCTAGCCACAACCCCTGGACCGACAACGGATTCAAGTACAAGCCGGAGTATGCCGGCTCCGCTGATCCGACAACCATCACAGCCCTGGAGCGGCAGGTGGCAGCGGTGCAGGCGGGACAGACCGTCCAGCGAACCGATCTGGCAGGGGCAGTGGGCGCGGGTACTGTGGAGTATTTCGAGGTCGCTCCTGCCTACCTGAATCGACTGGGGCAACTGGCCGACATGGAGCGAATCAAGGGCGCAAAACTTGACGTGGTGTTCGACCCCATGTATGGAGCAGCCATGGGTTACTTCCCACAGCTATTGGGCGGCGGAACGATTCGGTTCTCGGAGATCAATAATGTGCGGAATCCTTACTTCGGTGGTGTCAACCCGGAGCCGATCGCCATTAACCTGGCGAAACTGATGGCGGCTGTACCCGCCGGCGGGGCACAGGCGGGAGTGGCGGTCGACGGCGACGCGGACCGCGTGGGCCTGGTCGACGAACAGGGCAAGTTCATCGATCAGCTCAAGGTGTATGGTCTCCTCATCATGTACTTGCTGGAGAAAAAAGGCTGGCGCGGCGCTATCGTCAAATCCGTCAGCACCACCTCCATGGCGGATCGTCTGGGAAAGAAGTTTGGCGTGGAGGTCTTCGAGACTCCGGTGGGATTCAAGTACATCGGGCCACAGATGCGCGAGCACAACGCCATGATCGGGGGGGAGGAGAGTGGAGGGTACGCCTTCCGCGGCCACATCCCGGAACGCGACGGCTGTCTTGCTGGGCTACTCCTGCTGGAGATGCTTATTGCCTACGACATGCCGATGTCGAAGATTGTCGAGCATCTTCAGCAAATGGCTGGCCCGTCGTACTACGATCGCAACGACGTTCGATTCCCCGAAGAACGTCGAGCAGAGGTAATAGCCCGCTTCCAGGGTGAACATCCCGCAGAAATCGGCGGCGAACGGGTCGACCATGTCGAAACGCTCGACGGGTTCAAGTATTTCCTGGCGGATGGCAGCTGGCTATTGGTACGGGCCTCGGGCACCGAGCCGTTGATTCGCCTTTATACCGAAGCAACCAGTCCCGAGATGGCGCAGCGCGTCCTGCAGGCAGGGCGGGCCATGGCGGGGATCGCCTGACCTCGACCTAGGAGGCCGCTTCTCGTCCGCGCGGGCGAAAATAGAGCCGGATCGGCGTTCCGGCAAAGCCAAAACGGTCGCGTATCCGGTTCTCGAGGAAACGACGGAATCCGAAGTGAACCAGCTCAGGGTCATTGACCTTGATCACGAAGGTCGGCGGATCTATGCCGACCTGGGTGACATAAAAGACCTTCAGCAGCTTCCCTCGGGACGATGGGGCCTGATGCTCGGAGAGTGCCCGACGCACCGCGTCGTTCAGCACTCCGGTGGAGACGCGCCGGCGCCGCTCTTCCCGAATCTGAAGCGCCAGGGTCAGCACGTTTTCAATCCGCTGCCCAGTTTTGGCCGAGATAAAAACAATCGGCACGTACGGCATAAACTTAAATGACTCGCGAATCTGGCGCTCGTAGTGGGCCATCGTGTGGCTCTCTTTGGGCACCAAGTCCCACTTGTTGACCGCGACCACCAGCCCCTTCTGGTGTTCCTGCACGAATCCAGCGACATGTGCATCCTGTGCGGCGAACGGTTCGGTGGCGTCGATCAGCAGGACCGCGACATCCGCTCGATCGATGGCGCGCATGGCACGCAGTACGCTGTAGCGCTCAATGCCCTGGCCGATCTTACCGCGCCGGCGTATACCGGCAGTGTCCACCAGAATCAGCGGTCTTCCCTCAAATTCCACCTGGGTATCCACCGCATCGCGAGTTGTTCCCGGCTGGCTGGACACCACCGTCCTCTTCTTTCCAACCAGAGCGTTAACCAGGGAAGACTTGCCCACGTTGGGGCGACCGACGATAGCCACACGCGACGTTTCGTCGTGCCCCTCCTCCGCCTCGTCGCTCGATAAATGGTGCACGATGGCGTCGAGTAAATCGCCGGTATTGAGTCCGCGTGCCGCCGAGAACGGCAGAGGCTCTCCCAAACCGAGCGAATGAAACTCCATGGCCTGCATTTCCTGGCCGACATTGTCCGCCTTGTTCACGGCCAATACGACGGGCTTGTGCGAGCGCCGCAGGAGATCAGCAATCTCCTGGTCAACCGGTGTCAAACCTGCTCGAGCATCCACCATGAAGACAATCTCATCCGCCTCATCCATCGCCAGCCGGGCTTGCTCAAAGACGCTGTCTTCCATCTCGTCCCCCCCCCCGGGGACAATGCCCCCGGTGTCCACCACCGCGGCGGCAACTCCGCGCCACTCGAACTCGCCATACAGGCGATCGCGGGTGGTGCCGGGCAGATCTTCGACGATGGCCACACGCGCCCCCACTAGACGATTAAAAAGCGTCGACTTTCCGACATTGGGGCGCCCGACGAGAGCGACAAGCGGCCTGGCCACAGTTTCCACATCTCCCTGGGGTAAACGCCAGACCGGGATGCCAGGCGCGAGGACTGCTAGCGAAGCAGCCATGTATGAGTCGTGCCGCGGGAATTACCGCGACGGCGGCAGAGGATCAGCTAGCCGTTGCGCTACTGCCTGTAAAGCGGCGGTCAGCACTTCGCCCTGGCTCATTCGGTCCGTCTCTATGACTATAGCATCGTCTGCTTGACGTAACGGCGAGACTGCCCGCCCTGTATCCGTCGCGTCCCTAACCCGGATCCGAGCCAGCTCGTCCTCAACGTCGCCATCGCTCAATCCCTCACGCACACGTCGAGCGGCCCGCTCCTTGGCCGAGGCAGTGAGCCATAGTTTCACCGGAGCAGCGGGCAAAACGACGGTGCCAATGTCCCGTCCCACCAGGACGATACATCTCTCGGCGGCGAGGCGACGCTGCTGTTCCACCAGGCCCGCGCGTACGCATGGATACGACGCCACCCGCGAGACCAGCAGGTCGATCCGCGGAGCGCGTAGCTCGTCGCCGAGCGGCATGCCATTCATGAACAGGACGCCGGCTTGGTTCGGCGAGAGCGAAAATACTGTCTGGCGCGCCAGATCGGCCAGTTCCACTTCGCCCGCTGATGCCAGATCTCGCTCCAGCGCCAGCCAGGTGAGCGCGCGGTACATCGAGCCGGTGTCAAGATACCGGCAGTTTAGTGCTGCGGCCAGAGCGAAACCCACCGTCGACTTCCCGGCCGCTGCCGGCCCGTCAATCGCGATCTGAATGGCGTGCTGCTGCACCGCCAGCCGCAAAGCCCCGTCGTGCGTCCTCACGAATACACTCTACTTCGTCTTCACTGAGTGCTCGGCAGTCGCCGACCGGCAGGGTGCCCAGGTGCACGCCGCCAATGCGGACTCTGCTGAGCTCCTGCACCTGATGACCCACCGCCGCGCACATCAAACGAATCTGCCGCTTCTTTCCTTCGTGCACCACGATGCGCAATTCTGTCCAGCTTGCGCCCTGCGCGATCGTATCTACCTGGGCCGGCGCGGTACGCGTATCGTCCGGCAAAGTGACGCCGCCGCGAAGCCGCCACAGCGCCTCGGGTGAGGGACGGCCCGCAACGGTTGCTCGATACTCTTTTTCAACCGCATAACGAGGATGAGTCACCAGGTTTGTCCACGCGCCGTCCGTGGAAAGAAAAAGCAGTCCGGTCGTATCCTTATCTAGCCGCCCAACCGGGCGCAGTGGCCCAGCCTGGTCCAGCAAACTCATAACTGTTGGCTCCCCATGTGTGCTCACCGTGCTAGTCACCAGGCCCAACGGTTTGTTAAGAGCCAGGTAAACCGGCTCAACCGCACGGGCTATAGAAAGCCCGTGCACCCGAATGTCATCGAGTTCCAGATCGACTAGCAGGCCGAGCGTGGCCACCTGTCCATTGACCGTGACCTCGCCGGCTGCTATCAAGCCCTCGCACGCTCGACGCGAGGCGATGCCGCGCGATGCCAGCACTTTCTGGAGGCGGGCTTTCACTCTGGTCCTCCGCTTCAGTGAGCAATGCTCTAGCCGGGCGTTCTGGAGGCCACTATACCATGGAGCACCCAGGTACGAGTTACAAAACGAGAGGATTGTAGTATGCCAGACGTTAATTCCGTGGTAGCCGAGATCGCTGGCCAGTTGGAGAGCAAAAACGCGGCGCGCGATCGCGCCCTGGGCGACTCCCGCAAGGTAGTCAGGTACGCCGCCAACACCATCCGAGCACTCCATCGGGGAGAGTACGAGATTGCGAACCAGACACTGGCCGAGGGAAGCGCGATGGTGGCGGCTACCCGGAGCCATTTGCGGGAGCACCCCGACCTCTACTGGGCCGGGTATGTGCAAGATGCGCAAAAAGAGATTGCCGAAGCGTATCTGGTTACGGCCATGGTGCGGAACACTCGGCTCCCGGAACCGGGCGAGATTGGTGTCGAGAACGCACCCTACTTGAACGGGCTGGCAGAGGCCGCCAGTGAGATGCGGCGGTATATTCTTGATATCATCCGTTCCGGTACCGAGGCCGACATGCAAGAGGCGGAACGAGTGCTGCGCCTGGTCGACGACGTGTATACCAGTTTGCTGACCGTCGATTTTCCCGACGCGATTAGCGGCGGTCTTCGTCGCACAGTAGACGCTCTGCGCGCCGTGTTGGAGCGCACGCGCGGCGATCTCACCATCAGTATTCGACAAGCGCATCTCGCCCGTGCTCTGCAACAGCGAGAAAACACAGAGCCCTCTCTGTAACTGACCTTGTTCTGACACTTGTTCTCAGTCCAAGATTCGCCCCCTAACCCACCGGTTGACCCGGCTCGATCGCGCCGACTTGTGCTGGTTACAGGATTCGAATATGATCAGTACAAGAGTTACAGAGGTGCAGACGTATGGGAGCAGCGATTCGAACCGTCGACTTTGAAGGCCGGCGAGCCCCGTATGCGCCGATTTCGGCGCTGGAGAAGTTCTTCCAGATCATTCGAGATCGAGCGGTGCCGGAGCGCATTGATCATCTCTTCTTGCAAAAGCTCAACATCGCCAGCAACAACGAGTACTCTCTGCTGAGCGCCTTGAAGTTCCTCGGTGTGGTCGACGACCGTGGGATACCGACCCATTCGTACCGGCTGCTTCAAACCACCGATCGCTTCCAGGACACCCTGGGCCACCTGGTGCGCGCCGCATACCGTCCAGTCTTCGAGGCTGGAGCCGAACGGCTGCCGGACGAGGATCTGGTGAATTTTTTTCGGGTGAGCAGCTCCGCTTCCCAAGCTCGTAACGCGGCTCGTTTTTTTCGGGCGGTGTGTGCCCTCGCCGGGGGAGTAAGCTCCGTTAAGCGAGACCAGAAAATTGCTGATGGTCCACCGAGCCAAGCCCGCGGGCCATCAGTTTCCCATTCGGACCTTCCAGCGGTCGAGATACTCCCCCCCCTAAAGCGAGCCCCGATCGACGATTCCGGCCTGCTGCTGACGACCAAAGCGCGGCTCTTAGAGAAATTGCCGGCGGCAGATTCCTCGTGGTCCGCCTCGGACTACCAGTCCGTCTGCGAGGCCTTCCTCCAGTTGCTGCGCAATCTGGACGGCGCCTACCGCGAATAGAGCGCGTTCGCTGCTTCTCCCCACGATTGCGGGGCAGCGGCCTCTGGCTCGTCACCGGTGCGCCTGGTGGCGCGGGTTGCAGGGTCGCACAGGTTGCACGGGTGCAATCTATGCTCCTCCCCTCTCCTCAGCTGCCGGTTGACCGCCAAGAGAAGGCACCGGAGCCACCTCTGCGCCATCATGTGCGCGTTGCTCGTTCAGCTCGTGAGGCACTCTAGCCGAAAGCCGCCTTCTCCGCGGCGATGGTTGCACGAGCGACCAGACTATCAACCGCGCACCACATTTCCCGGTTCCCGATGTTCAATTGTCGAAATGTAACGACTTGTACTAGCTGTAATCATCAGATACAAGCGAATGTCGACCCTTGTTCTGCTGTACAAGGGCCTTGGCACGACGCCTGCAGTGGTGTACTATAGTCATTGCACCTCCAAAATCTCGTTGAGGAGAGTGGACCTTCGTGGCCAATAGCTTCGTACACCTGCACAGCCATACCTCGTACTCGCTGCTCGATGGCCTGGCGCGCATCGATGACCTCTTGCATACCGCCTCCGAGCACAGCATGCCCGCACTCGCCCTAACCGACCACGGCACCATGTTTGGCGCGATCGAGTTTTACAGCAAGGCCCAGGAGATTGGCGTGAAGCCAATCATTGGTTGCGAGGTCTACGTTGCCGACCGACCACTCGACGAGAAGCCGGGCGTCGACTCGCGATCGCACCACCTGGTGCTCCTGGCAGAGAATGAGACGGGATATCGTAATCTCATTCGTCTCACCACGGAGGCGCACCTTCGGGGCTTCTATCGAAAGCCCCGCGTCGACCATGCGCTACTGGAGCGCCACTCCGAGGGGTTGATCTGCCTCTCGGCCTGTGCCAGCAGCGAGGTTGCCCGGCTCATTCTGGACGGCAACCTGTCCGGCGCCGAGGAACGGGCCGACTGGTACCGACAGGTCTTCCCCGGCCGGTACTACCTCGAGTTGCAGTACCACCAGCTCGACTTCCAGAAGACCATCAATCAGGGCGTGGTTCATCTGAGCAGGCGTCTTGATCTGCCGCTGGTCGCCACCAACGACGTGCATTACGTCCACGAGCGCCAAGCTCAGGCCCACGAGATACTGCTCTGCGTTCAGACGCAGACCACGCTCAGCGATCCAAAGCGTATGAAGATGGACACGCAGGAGTTCTACCTCAAGTCGGCGGAGCAAATGCAAGCGCTCTTCGGCGACTATCCCGGCGCCATGAGTAACACTCTGGCCATCGCGGAGCGGTGCAACCTGGAGCTAACCTTCGGACGTCCTCAATTGCCGCGTTTTGAAACGCCCGATGGTCGGTCGTCGGAACATCATTTGCGAATCCTCTGTGAGGAAGGGTTGGCGCGGCGCTATCCGAACGCCGGTCCGGCCGTTTGTCAGCGGCTGGATTACGAACTGTCCGTGATTAACAGCACCGGCTTCGTCGATTACTTCCTATTGGTCCATGACGTGATTCGCCACGCTCGCAGCATCGGGGTGGCGGTCGGGCCGGGCCGGGGCAGTGCCGCCGCCAGTATCGTGGCCTACTGCCTCTATATCACCAACGTGGATCCCATCCTTCACCAACTGTCTTTCGAACGATTTCTGAACCCCGAGCGGGTCACTATGCCCGACATGGACCTCGACTTTGCCGACGACCGGCGCGACGAGATCTTCCGCTATGTCACCGAGAAGTACGGGCGCGACCGCGTCGCCCAGATTATCACCTTCGGAACCATGAAGCCCCGCGCGGGCGTTCGCGATGTGGGCCGAGTCGTGGGCATGTCATACTCCGATGTCGATCGTGTGGCCAAGCTTTTCCCCCTGATGTGCAGCAGCGTGTCCAAGGCCAGGGAAGAGGTCGGCGAGCTTCAGCAGCTTTACGACAGCGACCCGGAGATGAAGCGCCTGCTCGATTCCGTCGAGGATCTGGAGGGAGTCGCCCGTCATGCCTCCACCCACGCTGCCGGCGTGGTGATCTCCCGCGATCCGATCGTCGAGCATGTGCCGCTCTATAAGGTCCCGAAAAACGACCAGATTACGACCCAATACCCCATGGCCGCCATCGAGAAGATCGGACTACTCAAGATGGATTTTCTGGGCTTGCGAACGCTCACTATTCTGGAGCGCGCCCGCGCCCTGGTGGAGCAGACCACCGGAGCTGAGATGGTCCTGGACGACATCCCGCTGGAAGACCAGAGCATCTACAACTTGCTCAGCACCGGTGAAACCTTTGGAGTCTTCCAGGTCGACGGCAGCGGCTTTCGCAAGCTGATGCGTGAGTTGCGCCCCACCGAGTTCAACCACATAGTCGCCGCCGGGGCGCTCTATCGCCCTGGCCCAATGGAGTACATACCGGAGTTTGTGGCGCGGAAGAACGGACATAAGGAAGTTCGGTACGATCACGCCGCGCTCGAAGAGGTACTGAAAGAGACGTTCGGAATCGTGGTCTATCAGGATCAAGTCATGCGGCTGGCCGTGCAAATAGCAGGTTACTCCATGGGCGAAGCGGACCTGTTGCGCAAAGCGATGGGAAAGAAAAAACCGGAAGAGATGGCCAGGCATCGTCAGGACTTCATAACACGCGCGGTGGCCAAAGGGACCGATGCTTCGCTGGCCGAAAAGCTGTTTAACGACATCGAGCCCTTCGCCGGGTATGCCTTCAACAAGGCGCACTCCGCTGCTTATGCGGTCATCACCTGTCAGACTGCCTATCTAAAGGCCAATTACCCGCTGGAGTACATGGCTGGACTGCTTTCCGCCGAGAAGGAAAACGCCGAAAAAGTATCAGAGGCGATGTCGGAGTGCGGTAGGTTGGCTATCCCTATTCTTCCTCCCGACGTCAATGCTAGTGGGCTCGATTTTACTCTTGAAAGCGGCTCAATTCGCTTCGGTCTCAGTGCCATAAAGCACGCAGGCTCCGGCGCAATCGCCACTATCCTGTCCGCCCGGGCGGAAGGCGGCTCGTTCCGATCGCTGGAAGATTTCTGCGCCCGAGTCGACTGCGGCGCGGTCAACAAGCGTGTCATGGAAAGCCTGATCCGCTGCGGCGCCTTCGACAGTATGGGTATGGAGCGCGGTCGTTTGCTGGGCAGCCTGGACCGTATCGTGTCCTTCGCCAGCCAATTGCAACGTTCGGCTTCGGCCGGCCAGGTATCGCTCTTTGGCGACATAACGCAGGCGGCGCCGCTCCTCCAACTGGCTGTGAGTGAGCCTGCTTCCCTGAATGACCGGATCTCGTGGGAACAGGAGCTGTTGGGCATAGCGGTATCGCGGCATCCCATCATGGACGCGGAGGCGTCGTTCAGGGATGCAGGGGTGCTGCCGGTCAAGGATGTCATGGTAGAGCAGGATGGCCAGCGTCTCTACGTAGGCGGACTCATCCGCAGAACCCGCTCCTTCTCAACCAAGGACGGACGCCCCATGGCGACCTTTCAGCTCACGGACATGAAAGCGTCTCTCGAGGTCGTCGTCTTCAGTCGTGGCTTCGAAAGCATGCAGCCCAAGTTGGTGGATGGCGTTATCGTCGTCGTTGACGGCAAGCTCGATGCCTCAGATGGACGCGTGCAGTTGCTGGCCAGTGGCATTCACTCGCAAGCCGAGGCTCAGAACTTACCATCTCATGCCAATGGAAACGGCAAGCGGCTGACGGCGTCAGGGCAGAATACAGCGGCCAAAGGCGAGAGCACGGCAGTACAACCTGGCACACCACCGCGACGCCTGGTGGTCGAAGTGGAGCGTTCTGGAGACCGGAATGAGGACATGTGTCGGATCGAGCGGCTGTATGCGCTCCTGCAGCGCTTTCGTGGACAGGATGAGATCGAGGTGCTGGTTCGACGCGGCGCGCGAGTCGATGCGCTACCGCTGCCCAATGGCTCCGTGCGGTACTGTCCGGATCTAGAGAAAGAGTTGCGAGCGCTGCTCGGTGAGACGGCTGTGCGTCTCCAGGGGCTGGGAGCCGCGGCCTAGGAACGGGAACACCAGGTCGCCGTAGAGGTCTCGATGCAGCGCATTCCAGTCGTTCTCCCCGTAGCGCAGCAGGATTGGAGCCGGCTTGGTCCGCCCTGCCGCATGACACATGTCCAGCCACGCATCGAGCGAGTCCGGCCACGGCCTGGTGTGCCCATTCGCGAGCGATGGGCAGCAGGGGAGGGTAAAACGCTCGACGCAGCGTCTCCACCAGTTCCGGAAACGGGGCCTTGAAATAGCGATACTCCTCTGCCCGAACCGATACCTGGCCATATCGATAGTGGAGCGAAAATGCTCCGCCTGATCGTGCAGAGTCGAGATAGACCGACACTCCTCCGGAGTCAGGAGCTGGCGGGTGAGCGCGCATCCGTAGGCGTTGACCTCCTTCGCGAGGGCGCCCCAATCCGCGTCGTCCACACGGGCCACCGACTCCGTGGCCGACGTCGCTGTCTTGCTCCCGGTCATGCTGCTGCCTCCAGCGCGAGCAGAATCTGCTTCGCGGCGGCGCCGCCGGCGTACTGACCGATCGACCCGTCGCCGCGCACTACACGATGGCAGGGCACGACGATCGGGATTGGGTTAGTCGCGCACGCGGTCCCGACTGCGCGCATCGCTTTTGGGCTTCCGGCCGCAGCAGCGACGGTCGCGTAACTGGCCGTCTGCCCGTAGCCGATCTCGCGGAGGTGCGTCAGGACCGTGCGGCGGAAGCCGCTCGAAAGACTGAAGTCCAATGGTAGGTCGAACGCGTCGCGGAGGCCGGCGAAGTACTCGTCGATTTCCTTCGCCACCCCGTCGAGACGAGCGGGCGCACGAAGGATGCGGGGACTTATGTCCGTGGCGAGACGCGCGAGAACCTTCTCATGGTCCTCGCGCTCGTAGGCGACGCGAACCAGACCCTTCTCGGTCGCCGCGAGCAGCAGCGTGCCCACCGGGGTGTCGATAGTGCGGTAGGCGACGTCCAGGAGCTGGGCCTTCGCGGCGTCGCGGATTAAGCGGTCGTGCAGCCCGCGGTTAGCCTCCTCGTCAAACATCGGCAGGGCGGCGAACAGCTCGGCCCCCTCCGGCTCGTGTGCAGTCATCATCGGGTATCCCCTTTCAGATACGTCTTGCGTAGCTTGGCTATTCCATCGGCTGCCGCTCTCCTGGCGGCGTCTTGACTGCCGCCAATGACGGCGGCGATGTCGGCGTACGGCATCCCGGCGAGGTAGTGATACGCGATAGACGCGCGTTGCTTGAGCGGCAGGGCTTTCAAAGCAGCCCACAGGTCCCCATCCCAGCTATCCGCCTCGCTCGGGGTGGGGCGTTCTGGGAGTTCATCGACCGTGATCGGACGGCGAGCCTGAGCTCGCGTCTGGTCGATGGCCTTCCTATGGGCGATCGTGACCAGCCACGCCTCCACATTACTGTCCGGTCGGAGGGTCGGATAGGCCCGCAACGCTGCCAAGAACGTCTCTGACCAGGCGTCGTCCGCGTCATCCGGCCCGAGGACGGCCCGGCACACACGGAGAACGGTCGGCCCATGGCGGGCCACGATCTCTTCGAAGGGTTGCATCGTCATACTAGGTAACAAGAGTGCAACGACGACCCACCGCCCTCATCGATAGCGATGTCGATCGGGTTGTCAAAGTCGTCATGTCTGGCAGCCCGTATTCGGTCTAAGATGTCCGAGGCGATGGCTTGGATTCGAAACGCACGCTTCATTACAGACTCCTTTCATCTTCCCGCACCCGATTTACTCCTCGTGTTCACGTTGTCGGGTCACACTAGGTAAACGCCTCGACCACCGCAAACGTGAGGTCATGAGATCGAGACCATCGGAGACGGAGTGCAACCGGATGAAACCCACCGCCGGCTTGTCAGCTCCATCTCGAGCGCACCCGCGGACCAGTTCACCGGAGAAACGGGCTCCCGCCGTCGCCTACGACTCGATACCTACGGCCATTACCCGGATTGTACGGCGGCGATACCGGTATGGTGGCCAGCCGGAGGAGGAGAGTGTGGAGCTACATGTGGAGGGCGGATCCAAGAGGACGCTACTGAGTTCGCGCTGGCGACCTCTATGCTCCCGCGTCAATTACCGGCAAACGCCACAGATGCACCGTGGCACTCTCTCCCGGCATCAGTTCCTCCACGTCCTCCGGTATCTCCAACAGACCGTCGCAACGAACCAGCGGTAGGATCATCGCTGAGTCTTGCGGGCCAGACAGCGACGCGTTGAAATGGGCGCCGTTCTGTCGCAACACCACGCGCGCATACGTCCGTCTGCCGCCACGGTTCTCCATCCGCTCCGTCACCACCGCTTGAATTCGGGGCCGCAGGGCGGACGCTCCCAGCATGGTCCGTATTGCGGGGCGCACGAAAAGCTCAAACGTAACCATGGCGCTGGTAGGATTCCCCGGCAGGGCGATTATCGGCGTCGAGCCTACCGTTCCGAACAGCAGCGGCTTACCGGGCCGAACGCGCACGCGCCAAAAGCTCAAGTCACCCGTCGACCCGACCACATCCTTCATGTAGTCGAAATCGCCGACCGACGCACCTCCCGAGGTCAACAGCAGGTCGCAACCGCCGGCAGACATTAGTTCACGGCCGATGGCCTCGGCGTCATCCGACGCAGTTCTGAGCACCCGCGATACCGCTCCTGCCTCGGCCACCGCAACCGACAACATAGGAGAGTTACTGTTGTAGATCTGTCCTGGCTTAAGCGGAACTCCGGGCGCCACCAGTTCGCTGCCTGTTGCCATCACGGCGACGATGGGCCGGCGCCTCACGGTGATTGTAGAGTAGCCCAGAGCCGCCAATACTGCCACTTCGCGCGAGCTAATTTCAGTCCCTTTGTGCAGAACCGACGTTCCTTCTAAGATATCCTGGCCGCTTAGCCGGATGCATGCCCCAGGACGTACCGGGGCTCGTAGCACAATGCTGGCTTCGTCATCGTCGACGTCCTCGAAAGGAACAACCGCGTCAGCTCCGGCTGGTAGAGGAGCCCCTGTCATGATGCGTGCTGCCTCACCTGACTGCATCACGTCGTCAGAAACCGTTCCCGCGGGGATACGTGCGGATACTCGCAACCGCATCGGTTCCTCCGAGCTCGCTCCCGCCGTCTCGGTCCCCCGTACCGCGAAGCCGTCCATGGAAGAATTGGCAAACGGCGGAAGGTTGAGGCCGGCCGTGATTGCGGTCGCCAGGATACGACCCCAGCTATCATCCAGCGTCACCACCTCTTGCCCAAGCGGCGCAAACCGGCTGAGTATCCGCTGCTGCGCGTCCTCCACCGACAGCAAATCAGCCTGCTTCGCCACGTAAAATCTTCTCGTACAGCATTCGAGTCGATGGCGCGGGCTGGGCGGCCAGGTGCTGGGCAAACAATCTCTCGGCGTAGCGGTAGAGCTGGATGGCCTCACCTCGCCGGCCGGCTCGCGAGAGGTACAGCATCAACGCCTGATACGCGTTCTCGCGATAAGGATCGATCTCCAGCACCTTCTTCATCAGCCGAACACTGTCCGCATATTCGCAACGATCCCCACAGATTGCCGCCACTCGAAACATTGATGAAATCCACAGTTCACGAAGCCGCTCTCGGCGGTCGCTCGGCCAGTCTTCGTACAGGTTCTCGCGCAGGTAGTCCTCTTTGTACAGTGCCAGGGCGGAAAGAAATAGCCCGAGCGCTACATCCGTGTCTCCGGCTTCCTGTGCCTCCTGTGCACTACGCGCCTGCACTTCAAATTCACGCGCGTCCACCCAGAGATCCGCCGTGGTGTCGAGGCGAAGGCACGAGCCTTCCTCTTGAACATAGGCATGATTTGGCAGGTCGTCCCGCAGAAGCGTCCGCAACGATTGCAGCAACCCGCTCAGCCGCTTTTCAGCGTCCTGCTCATCCAAATCCGGCCAGAGCAGATACAGAGCTTGCGCCCGTTGTACCGGCTCGTCCCACACTGTGAACAAGTATTTCAGCAGCTGCTTCCCGCCGGCGTCGCCAAGTGCCTCATCCAATACCAATTCCATGCCGAGAAAGGCGCGAAATGGCCCAAGTGTAAAGACCCGGAAGGTTGTGCTTGATGTCTCGGCCGGCTTGGTCCGGGACAGCCACACGCGGATACGGAGTAGCAAGTCTTCGAGATCGAACGGTTTGGGAATGAAATCGTCGGCGCCCTTTTCCAGGGCGTTAAGTATGTCCTGATGCGTCGACTTAGCGCTGAGAACAATCACCGACGGGCGCCTTTTATGGCCGGCAGCTCGCATGGTATCGAGAACCTCGAAACCCGACATCCGCGGCATCATGAGGTCAAGAATGACCAGAGACGGCTGGACCTCATGGATCTTGGAAAGCGCCTCTAGCCCGTCCCGAGCCACCTCTGTTCGGTAGCCTTCGTCCGCCAATACAGTGGTTAGGAAGTCGACGATATCGGGCTCGTCATCGACGACCAGCACCGGTCCCCTAGCGTCTACCATCCTCTACCCTCTTGCCACCGTCTATACTTACGACTATACCCCACGGCGGTCGACGAATGGACGCGTATCAGGTCATCTCCCAGTACTACGATCTCGAGCACGACGACTTTCAGGACGACGTTGCTTTTCTCTTGCAACTCGTGCAGGAAGGACCAGTCCTGGAGGTAGGCGTGGGCACCGGACGGGTGGCGTGGGCATTGCTGGAAGCCGGGTTCGAAGTATGGGGAATCGACCCCTCACCAGACATGCTGCGCCTGGCCAAATCCCGCCTTGCCCGCCACGCGGGTATCCACCTAATCCGCACCACGGCTGCCGAGCTGGACCTCGACCAACGGTTCCCCGTGGTGGTGCTGCCCCTCAATACCTTGTGGCACCTTCCCGACTCAGGCGCCCAACTAGCCGCATTGACAACACTGCGACGGCATTGCGAGGATCGGGCGCTGCTGGTTGTGGACTGCTCTAATCCCCTGTCCATGGCGGATCGCGGCGCCGATGGGCAGGTGCGAGAGCGGTTCGCTCGTGACACCAAGCAGGGGACAGTGCGGGCGGCAGCGGCCAGTTGGGATGATCCGGCCGAACAGGTGCTGAGTATCTCGTTGCTCTACGACACAACGTCACCGGACGGCCTGGTTCGTCGCAGATCGACCGAACTGCGACTGCGCTACCTGTTCCGCTTCGAGCTTGAGCTACTCCTGAAGCTCGCGGGCTTCTCGCTGCTACACCTGTATGGATCGTACGAACTCGAACAGTATCAGGCGACTAGCCCTAACCTCATCGCCCTGGCACTCGCAACCGAGTGAGAATCAGGAGCGAGCCGCGACGCCGTCATGATTTAGCGCTCGATCCATCGCCTGGCGCTCCTCCACCGTGAGAGAGTAATCAGACGAGCCTCGCTCAATCGGCTTGGCATACAGGCGGCTATCATTGCGGGAGTGGAGACCGGTGAGAACCACCCCATCCTGACGTTCGTCCAGCAGGGCCAGGACGAAACTCTGGTCACCCCCCGTGTCGTGAAACGGACTGAACCGAACCAGGCCGACGTGACGAATTACCGTCGGCATGATCCCGACCAGTTGCTCATGTTGCTGTTTGATGCGCGCCACCGTCGCCGAGGTGCCGCGCACCGTCGAGAGATACTCCGCCAGCATGCGGGCCGTGTTCGTTTCCGACACGTCGCCCAGGAGTGCATTAAGGCGCGCCTCAAACTTTCGTGCCCGACGGTGTTCCGCCAGAAGCCCAATTCCCAGACCAAGGAGCAGAATCATCGCTACCAGCCAGAACAGCGAACCATGGAGACTATATGCCGACTGAAAAATGTCCATGGTCCTCCGCTTATGGCCCTACTCGGGTGTTAGTATAGCGGTTCCGAGCCAGTTGAGACGTGTATAATACAGTGGTTTAGAAAGCTTGACAGACAGTGGGGAGCGTGACCGAAGTCGATGTCCCTCCCCGGGGGAGAGTTGTCCGCGTGCCGAAGAAAGTACACAATCGTCCGGCCAAGTCAAAGGCCAGACCGCGCCGTCCCGTCTCACGGCCCGACACCGTCGTCCCGCCTGCCCCTTCAAGCAATCCGGTGACACCCGGCATGGCGGCAGCAGAGGGATCTCGGTCTTTGCCCGTGGCGCCGCCCGCTGAGCCCCGCACCGGGGCATCGCCGCTGGCGCGGCCTGCCGAGGATCGCAGCGGTACCACCAGCGCCGTGAGGACGCGGCGGGGACCGGCAGTGGCTCGACGTACTCCTACCTTGGTGGTCAACTATCAGTATCTGCGACGCGATATCCGCTCTCTGACGATTCTTGCTCCCACCATGATCGTCTTGCTGATCCTCGCCTTTTTCGTCCTACACTAGCACCCATATCCGCTGTGCCGATCGAGCAGGATCAGTCTCCGTATCGGCTGCTTCCGTCCGTTAGCCTCGTCATGCATCAGCCCGGTATCGCTGAGTTGACTGCCCGCTATACCCGCGACGCCGTGTTAGCCCTCGCGCGTGACGTGCTTACCCATGTGCGTACCGCCATAGCTTCCGACGGCACGATTCCCTCCCTGGACGCGCTGGTTGGCCGCATACGGCAGCGGGCTGCTAGTGAGTGGCAGATTGGACCGGGCAAGGTCATCAACGCCACCGGCGTTATTCTGCATACCAATTTGGGGCGAGCTCCCCTCAGCGACGAGGCATTGGAAGCCATGCAAGCCGCCGCCGGATATACAGACCTTGAGTACGATCGGGAATCAGGAGGTCGCCGCTCACGCCAGTGGTATGTGGGCAACCAGTTGTGCGCCCTCATTGGGGCCGAGGCTGCTCTCGTGACCGTTAACGCCGCATCCGCCGTCTTACTGGCGCTGACCACTCTTGCTCGCGGCAAGGAGGTTGTCGTGTCGCGCGGAGAGGCGGTCGAGATCGGAGGCGGCTTTCGCGTCCCCGATATTTTGGAGCAGAGCGGCGCTCGACTGATCGACGTAGGAACCACTAATCGGACCCGCCTCCAGGACTTCGAGGACGCCATCGGGCCGGAGACCGCGGCGATACTTCACGTACACACCAGCAATTTCAGGATTGTCGGTTTCACCGAGCAGGTCGCTCTCGACGAACTCGCCGGCGTCGCACGACGCCATGGAATCCTGCTTATCGACGACAACGGCAGTGGATCTCTCCTGGATACCGCCGTATATGGACTTGCGCATGAGCCAACACCCGCCGATGCGCTTGACGCAGGTGCCCATCTCGTCGCCTTTTCCTGCGACAAGTTATTGGGAGGCCCACAGGCGGGTGTTGTGGCGGGAAACGCGGAGTTGGTTAATCGGCTATCACGACATCCATTGGCCCGTGCCTTCCGCCCGGACAAGACTATTTTGGCCGCGCTCTCCGCGACCTTGCTCGCCTACCTTCGCGGAGACGCGCCGAGCAGCGTGCCGGTGTGGCACATGATTGGCCAGGATGCCGAGGAGCTGCGGATCAGGGCCACAAAGTGGAGTGACGGGGCGAACCAGCAGGGGATCAACGTCGACCTGATTGAGGGTAGATCTACTGTCGGAGGTGGCTCATTGCCGGTTGAAACTCTGCCGACCACCCTGGTCCGCTTGCCTGCTTCTCTGCACCCCGATCGTCTGAAACAGGGGACGCCGCCCGTCATTCCACTTATCCGAGGTTCACGCGTCCTGCTGGACCTCCGCACTGTCCCCGCCAGTCAAGAGGATCAGTTGCTGAGAGCGGTGCAGAATGCGTTGGAACCGCTGAAAGACTCCGATGGCATGGGGACAGGACGCGACAAACAGTGAGCGTTCCCGTCACTACTGGTCGGCCGCCAAGGCACAAAAAGTCGCTGACTCGGGAGATACTGGAAACAGCCGTGCTGACCGTCGTAATCTTTCTGCTGGCCCGCGCCGCGCTCCAAAATTTCAAAGTTGATGGTCAGTCGATGGAACCGAACCTGCATAACAGCGAATATGTCTTGGTGAACAAGGTCGACTACCTGGTCGAGTCGCCACATCGCGGAGACATCGTGGTTTTCCAGGCTGTTCCGGCCCGCCAGCCGGATCGCGACTATATCAAGCGCGTGATTGGACTGCCGGGAGAAACCGTCGCCGTACATGGTGGGGCCGTTTTCATCAACCAACGGAAACTTTCCGAGCCGTACATCAAGGAGCCTCCCGCTTACACCTTCGGCCCCAGGAGAGTCGCCCCCGAGAGCTATTTCGTGTTGGGTGATAATCGAAACAATAGCTTCGATTCCAGCCGCTGGTCCGCCACCCCCTGGCTCGCACGAAAATACATCATTGGCAAGGCCTGGATAATTTACTGGCCGCCTCACAACCTGACCCTGTTTTAGATACCGTGAGGCGAGATCCGCACCATCGAAACGCACAGAGCCCCGTTCGCGCGCACAAGGAGCGAAAACCATGTCGACCTTATCCCAGTCCGACCCTGAAGCATATGCCATCATCCAGCGTGAGGAGCAACGGCAATCCAAGGATATCGTGCTCATTGCCTCTGAGAACCACTGCAGCCCCTCCGTCATGGAGGCAGCCGGTTCCATTCTCACCGATAAGTATGCCGAGGGATACCCCCACAAGCGCTTCTATGGCGGGTGCGAATGGGTCGACGATGCCGAAGAGTTGGCCATCGACCGCGCTCGACGCCTCTTTAACGCTGAGCATGTCAATGTGCAACCGCACGCGGGAGCCATGGCCAACATGGCGGCTTATGCCGCCTTGCTGAACGTGGGGGATCGCGTTCTAGCAATGAATTTGAACCACGGCGGTCATCTTACCCACGGCGCCGGGTTCAATTTCTCCGGCAAGCTGTACCAATTCGAGTGGTACGGCGTGGATGAGCAAACCGAGGAGATCGACTATGACTTACTGGCCGAGCATGCTGCAACGTTTCGCCCCAAGCTCCTGGTGGCAGGCGCCAGCGCCTACTCGCGAGTCCTGGATTTTCCCCGGCTTCGCGCCATCGCCGATTCGGTCGGCGCCAAATTCATGGTCGACATGGCGCACATCGCCGGCCTGGTGGCGGGCGGCGTGCATCCCAGCCCCATACCCTTTGCCGACGTGGTGACTACCACCACGCACAAGACTTTGCGGGGGCCCCGAGGAGGCATGATCCTGTGTGTCGAAGACCTCGCCAAGTCGATCAACTCGGCGGTCTTCCCGTACATGCAGGGCGGTCCCTTTATGCACCAGATTCTGGCCAAGGCGGTTGCCTTCCAGGAAGCACTCCAGCCGTCATTTCGCGCGTACACCCGCAACGTCGTGGACAATGCGAGCACACTAGCCGGCCGTCTACAAAAAAACGGCTTTCGGTTGGTTTCGGGCGGCACCGACAATCATTTGATGGTGATCGATTTTCGCCAGACAGACCTCACGGGCAAACGAGCCCAGGTGGCTCTCGAATCTGTCGGGCTTGTTGCTAACAAGAATCTCGTGCCGTACGACACGCGGTCGTCCGTTCATACCAGCGGCCTGCGACTGGGAACCCCATCCGCCACCACTCGCCGTATGGGGCGGCCGGAGATGGAACAGATCGGGGACTGGATCGAACGGCGCCTAGCTCAGCCGGATGATGAGCAAGTGCAAATGGCGATACGAGACGAGGTCGCACGCCTGACCGCCAGATTTCCCGTGCCGGGGGTAGCTCAACCGCTTCACACCTGAGACCAGGTGGATGGACCTCCCCGCTCGTCACCTGCTCAGCAGTACCTGCCGCAGCGCAGGCCGTACACGCGGCCGGCAACTCGCAACGTGTACCGAACTCCGTCCGCACCAGGACCTTCCACCCGCAGATAATACGGGCCGGCACTCTTAATCGTGGCATGCAGTCGCAGCATCTGGTTGCAGTGCCGCTGCTTTGTAAAGCAGCCCACCTGGCCGGAGCTGAGCAGCGTCTGGCCGTGGTAGAGAAAAACCCGCATGCCGTACGTGGGGCCAAAGCCGGTCGTGAAGCCGCGCAGTTCGGTAGTCACTGACACTGGTCCCGCTCGCAAACCGATGGTGTACCACTGGTACACGCAACTGCAGTTGCCCGTGGTCCCGGAAACAGGCGCCACGCCAATAACCTGACCCCGCACCGGTAAACCATGCGCCTGGGCGACACCCATCGACGGAACTGTTGTCGCAGCGATCATCAGCAACAAGAGAAAGGACAACAAACGAATGAGCATAGGTACCTCCAACCGAGTCGATAAACTGTACCATGCGGGTGCGCTGCGTCATTTCGCGCTGCCCCAGTTGTGGATCAGGACTTTATCGGGCAACTTGCCCGGTCCCGCGGCGAATCGGTACGCTGGAGCGTCCACCAAATGCGGGATCGTCTAACGGCAGGACGCTTGATTCTGGATCAAGAAGTTGGGGTTCGAATCCCTGTCCCGCAGCCACTTCCTCCTTTCGACGAGCGCAGAAGCACAAAGTCCCCCTTCGCTTGGTGGCCTCGGTTCCTACATCCCGGAAATTGTCCTCTGCACCCTTGTGAGTCGACCACTGGCACGATACAGTGGTCGAAGCCGGCGTTAGACAGACTGCCTTTTGCAGTTTGTCTAACGCCATCGCACTTTCCAGGGAGTGATACTTCGGCATGGCTATCGCGATGCAATCCTCGGTCTTCGAGCCGAGAATGCCCCAGAAGTTGGACGAGACCGGGCTCACCAATCCAATCGTGGACGACCTTCGCTTGAAGCGGTTATTCCTGGGGGCCGACAGACATCCGGTTCCTTAGTTTGATGAACTGTTGGTGCTGTCATCAAACCTGGATCCGAGCTCGCTCATGGGCGAGGCGTTCATGCGCCGACTCAAGTACAAGGTCAAGGCGCGCGATCCTGATCGAGCGATGTTTCGCGCGATCTTCCAGGGCGCTTGCGTGTCGTACCGGGTTTTACTCGATGACGAGGGGTTCGAGTATTTGGTGGATGAACACTACGTCAAGACGAGGTGTCCGTTCAGAGGTGTTCACCCGCGCGATCTGCTCGACCAGTTGGTCACCCTGGCTTGCTACATCGTGGAGCCGCCCCACCTATCAAGTTCGCTTCTGGACTCGGAAGTCGATACATACTTCATCGCGAAGGCATAAGTTCGAGTTTCTACATTCGTCGCGCAGCGAGCTGAAGGTATCGCTCTGATTGCCCGCTACAATGCCAGCAAGAGGGACGGGCAGGAGGGAAACACAGCGTGGAGATAGGAACGATTCGGGTACGGGAAGCACTCGCGCCGGCGGCAATTGGGCGCACGGTGTGGGTCGAGGGATGGGTCCGCACCAAACGGACATCGAAGGCCGGCGTTACCTTTCTCGAAGTGAGCGACGGGTCCAGCCTGAACAATCTTCAGGCGGTGATTCCTGAATCTCTACCCAACTACGAGAGTGACGTGGCATCCATCACCACCGGTTCCAGTGTTCGTATTACGGGTGAGGTGGTGGAATCTCCGGCCCAGGGTCAGGATACAGAACTGCGCGCCTCCGAGCTCGAGGTTGTGGGACTGGCCGCCGATTATCCGCTGGGGAAGAAACGTCACTCGTTTGAGTACCTGCGAACTATGGCCCATCTCAGGCCGCGCACGAATACCTTCGGTGCCATCGCGCGAGTGCGCAACGAGGTCACGCGCTCTATTCACGAGTACTTTCAAACCCACGGCTATCTGTACGTGCAGACGCCGATCATCACCGGTAGTGACGCTGAAGGCGCTGGCCAGATGTTCCAGGTCACCTCGCTTGATCTGGCGCACGCGCCCCTCGTTGGCGGGTCCCTGGACTTCTCCGACGATTTGTTCGGCAAGCCGACACACCTCACGGTAAGCGGACAGCTCGAAGCCGAGATCATGGCGACCGCCATGAGTAAGGTTTATACGTTCGGCCCCACCTTCCGCGCGGAGAACTCAAATACCTCCCGACATTTAGCCGAGTTCTGGATGATCGAACCGGAAATCGCGTTTTGCGACCTGACGCTCCTGACCGAGATTGCCGAGGAATTCCTGAAGCACATCTTTCGCCAGGCACTGGCCAACTGCTCGGACGACATGGCGTTTTTTAACCAGAGGGTCGATCCGACCGTCCTGACCACGCTCGACCACATCGTGCAGAGCGACTTCGTCCGTCTAACCTACACCGAGGCGATTCGCATTCTCGAGAGGTCGAGCCAGAAATTCGAGTTCCCGGTGAGTTGGGGCCTGGATCTTCAGGCCGAACACGAACGCTACCTCACCGAGACCGAGTTCAAGTCCCCGGTGATCCTCACGGACTATCCTGCGACCATCAAGGCGTTCTATATGCGACTCAACGACGACCGTCAAACCGTTGCGGCCATGGATGTCCTGGTGCCGAAAATCGGCGAAATCATCGGCGGCAGCCAGCGTGAGGAACGGTTCGATGTCCTCCTGGAGCGCCTCTCGGCACAGGGGCTTGATCCCGGGCAGTACTGGTGGTATTTGGATCTGCGGCGCTATGGGACAGTGCCGCACGCCGGTTTTGGTCTGGGTCTCGAGCGAGTCGTGCAGTTCATCACCGGCATGCAGAATATCCGTGACGTTATTCCGTTTCCGCGTACACCCCGCAACGTCGAGTTTTAATCGGGATGAACAGCGTATCTTTATCGAGGTCACGCGGCATGGAAGAGGAGGCCGCACCACGGATCGACGAAGGTGTGGGAGCCGGACCCGCCAGCCCCGTACCCATCGCGGTGGCGTGCTTGACCGTCCAATTTGTCCGCCAAACAGAGCAGGTAAGCGTTATGATATGGACGCGCCGCCAAGTGTTCGGCCACGCTGTTTGCAGAGAACTTTTGTGACATTTGTGGAGGGATATCATGACCGAGTCGGGGTGGGAAGCCTACCTGAGCGCCGAAGTACCCGCCAGTTCCAATATGCAAGAGGTCACAGACACACTGCAATCAGGTGAAACAGCCAGTCAGGACGCCGCAAGTGATTCTGGCGATCCCACCGGGGGTTATGGCGATGCATCTAAAGACCTTGGCACCGCTGCCTGGGCAACCCAGAATGCGAGTGAACAAGCGAATTTGGCGGCAAGCTCGGCGGATACGTCGGCGGAGTACGGGTCGCAGGCCGACTCATATCGCGAGAAAGCGGTTACGGACACTCAGCAGGGTTGGGGCACTACCTGGGCTGACTTTGACCTGCAACAGGCAAACCAGGCTGATACCTTTGCAGCTCAGGCCGGTGATGAGGCACAGACTGAAGCAGGCGTAGCGACAGACTACATGGGCTATGCAGATACGGCCGCAGGCAACGCCGACCAGAGTCTGGCGATTGCGACTACGGACACGACATCCGGGGACACAACCAACGCTGCCGCCGGAGGCTGGGACACGAGTGCGACTGATACGAGTGGGTCTGACAGTAGTTCGTACGACTCAAGCGGTGGCGACACCAGCTCGTACGATTCGAGCAGCTACGACACCAGTTCACCGGATTAGGAGTACGAGCAAGGGTCTACGAGAATGGCTACCTTCACCCTTCAGCTCGATCGGACACTGGCCGTGGATATGGTTGAGGTCCGCACCTCCGTCCTCGAGGCTCTCAGAGATCTCGACTTCCATATGACCACCAGCCAGATCACACTTCTCGAAGCGCGGCGTGGGACTAAGATGACCGGCGGGCTGCTTGGCACGAAAAACCTTCCTGTGCTCGTGCGCGTCATCCTGTCAGCCGAGGAGGGCGGCTCCCGACTGCGTGCCGTAATTTCAGATGATCTGCTGGTGCCGATCGGCGCTGGATTCGGTGCCACCTATGAAGGGCGCCTGCGCCAGGTACAAGAAGGGATCGACCTGGCCCTATCCCGACTGGACCCGGCAGCGGCGAAAGACTTCGACTTGCCCCACTTTGACGATCATGGTAAATCGAACGCCGGTCTTGAGAAATTTATGGTCGCAGTGAGCGAAAAGAGCGAGAACATCGGTGACTCGGTCTCCAATTGGCTAGGCGGCGGGAAGAGTGACAACACTCCCGAGGCATGGCGCGGTGTCCATAGTGTCCGGTTCGAGAGTCCGGCCGGGAGCGCCGTGATGGATCCGGATACCGTGGAGGGGCTTCTTACAGTTGCGGCTATGGTGATGAGTCAACCAGCCTCGCTGCCGGCGCCCTTGCGACACGACCTAGCACAGTTTGCAGCTACTGTTGAGCAAAGTTTGGGCGTGCAGCGGTGGGGAGAGGCCGTGATTCCGGTCAGTGCCGAGGAAAAACCGGTGTTTGAGTTCATGAACCGGCAGGCGATGCTCCGTGAACACCTGCCGATCCGAACCGTGCATCGCTGCCGGGCGTGCGCCTTCGAACGCATCACCAATCCCGACTACGAAGAGTTGAAAAAACGAAACGAGAAGTTGCGCGGCGCAATGGGCATGGTAGGTGCGTCGATAAGTGGGCGCGGGCTCAGTCCATTCGTCCTGGTCGGAAGCGTGTTCAAGTTGAAGAGGCTGGACCCGGAGTACGTGTGTCCTCGATGTCAAGGCCTTGAAGCGGAGGAAAGGATCGTCACTTTTTGTCCGCAGTGCGGCGAGATGCGGGGCGAGGCAGCGCTGCGGGTCTGCCCGAAGTGCAAGTACGATTTTAGAACGCTACTCGAGCCGCAGCCCATCTGGAAAGAGTTGCCTCCGGCCCCGACGGCTTCGTTGCCTCCCCCCGGGCAGCGTTCACTGCCCCCTGGCGGTGATCAGACGGAGGAAACTGCCGACCAGGTGCGCACCGTGGCGACCCCAGGCGTCTGCCCACACTGCGGCGCCCCACTCGTTCGCGGCGTCCTCTTGTGCTGGAGCTGCAAGACTCGTCTCGTCTGGGATAGTTCCCCTACTCCGGTCGCCCCCGTCCCTGCCCAGCCGCCTGCTTCGCTCGCCGGCAAAACGACGGTCGCTCTTTCACACCCCTGTCCCGAGTGCGGGGTAGGGCGCGACAGAGGCGCAAAGTTTTGCGAAAACTGTGGAGCCCGGTTCGAAGGTGACCTTGCTGAGGCGCCGACGTTGCCTACAAGTGCGTCGCAACCCCCGAGTCACGTAGCGATACCCGCAATGCCGGACGGAGCGCTCCTCGTCGCGACGCCCGGCGTCTGTCCCGCGTGCGGCTCCAAGATTTATCGGGGCGTGAAATTTTGCTGGAAATGCAAGGCGTCGTTACGCTGGTAGCTCGATTGCCGTAGCGACCCGCCCGCGCGTAACTTTACACTGAGACACCGTACTTAAGGAGGTTCACTCACATGTCCGCTGTTCAAGGCTCTGCGCCATCCGGTCTGACTATCGCGTTTCCGCCGGACCAGCTTGCTGGCTTTGGTCCCAGGTTTGTAGCGTCGTTGATTGATTCCATCCCGCTCGCAGTCCTTACCGTTGTCTTGGCTGCTGTTCACGCCGTGGTAGTGGCGTATCTCGTAGATGCAGCCTACTTCGTCTACTTTTGGTCGACCTCGGGAGTGACTCTCGGTAATCGCGTCATGAAACTTCAAGTAGTAAAGGAGGATGGCTCAGCATTGAGTTGGGGTACCGGAATCCTCCGCTACGTGGGCTACGTCGTCAGTTCCCTTGCCCTCTTGATTGGCCTGCTGTGGGTCCTCTGGGATCCCAACAAGCAAGGATGGCACGATAAGCTCGCTCACACTGTCGTAATCCGCAGTGGCGGATCCTATTGACAGGGCACCCATATACTCGGGTATGGACTGCACGCAGCGCATAACTCCCTGGCCAGTGCGCGAGCGTCTGGAGGCGTTGGAGCATGCCACCCTTGCTCCGTACGCCGTTCGCAGCGCCAACAGCCTCGGCCGTCGGCGCGACGAGCCCGAGTCGACGGTGCGCACCCGTTTTCAGCGCGATCGCGATCGCATCGTCCATTCCAACTCCTTCCGTCGGCTGCGCGGCAAAACCCAGGTGTTCATCGCTCCTACCGGCGACCACTACGCCACGCGCCTGAGCCACGTCCTGGAGGTGTCGCAGATCGCGCGGACCGTCGCCCGCGCCCTCCGCCTCAACGAGGATCTAACCGAGGCCATCGCCCTGGCACACGACCTGGGTCACGCTCCGTTCGGACACGCCGGGCAGCGTGGGCTGGATGCGCTGCTGGGAGGTGGCTACCGTCACGACGAGCAGAGCGTTCGGGTGGTCGAGTACATCGAGGCCGATGGCCGCGGGCTCAACCTCACTCTTGAAGTGGTCGACGGCATCAGAACGCACCGCAAGCCTCGCCACAGTTTGGCCGGTATCAGCGTCGCCCCCTCCACCACATTGGAAGCGGAGGCGGTGAAGCTCGCGGACGCGATTGCCTATATCAATCATGATGTCGACGATGCAGTGCGAGCACATCTGATCCGCGAAGATGATCTGCCAATCGCTCCCATCTCGAAGCTCGGTCTGAGCCGGTCAGAACGGATCAACACGGCGGTATGCGACATCGTAGAGGCGAGCGTGGAACGCGGCACCGTGTCCATGAGCACGGATGTGCTCGGAGCTCTCAATCGACTGCGGGATTTTCTGTTCGACACTGTCTACGCCCATCCTTCGGTTAGGCGCGAGGCAGCCCGAGGCGAGCACGTCGTTACTCAACTCTTCAGGCATTTCGAGGTCCAGCCGGACGCGCTGCCCGCCGAGTACCAAAGCGACGCGCGTCAGGAAGGGGTCCAACGGCGGATCGCCGACTATATTGCCGGCATGACAGATTCATTCGCCATAGCCCTCTTCCAGGATATTTTTGTCCCGAAGATGTGGCCCGTGTAGCGCGGGACCACTATCTGCGACATCCTGTCTCTGGCGCCGGCTTGACCGAGGGCGCAGTAAAGCCTGCCGCTTCGGTTAACCCTGGCGTGATGGAGGCTACTCGCGAGAGAGCCGGCGCTTCACGCTATACTCGTCAGCATCTCGATACGAGTAGTGCCGCAACATCTCGCCCAGTAGCCCGAGCATGAACAGTTGAATACCACTGATCACAAGGATGCCGCTAAAGAACAAAAGTGGCCCATGCTTTTGAAACACCGACTGGCCCAAGAGTTTGAGCACTAGCAGGAAACCAAATCCCACCATGCCGCCCAGCCAGAGCACTAGCCCCAGCGGTCCAAAAAGCTGGAGCGGGCGCTGCATGTATCTGGTCAAAAACAGCACCTTTACAAAATCGAGTAAGCCCTTGAGTAACCGGCCGGCTCCAAACTTCGAACGACCGTACTTCCGGGACCGATGCTCAATCTCGATCTCCCCGATGCGATAGCCTTTCCAATAGGCCATGACCGGGATGAAACGGTGCAACTCGCCGTAGAGTTTGAGTTCATCGAGCACCTCACGTCGATAGGCCTTGAAGCCGGAATTGAAGTCGTGGAGCGGTATACCCGTAGTGCGGCGGACCGTCAGATTGAAGAGACGTGACGGCAGAGTTTTACTGCGCGGATCGTGGCGCCTTCGCTTCCATCCGGATACCACGTCGAATCCCCGGTTCAACTCTTCCAGAAAACGCGGCACTTCCTTGGGGTCGTCCTGCAGATCGCTATCCATCGTAAAGATCGTGTGCCCGCGCGCCTCCCGGAAGCCGGCTACCAGGGCCGCGGTCTTGCCAAAGTTCCTTCGCAGCCCAACTACTCGCACACGCGGATCCTCACGGTACAGCTCCTCCAGACGCTGGGGGGTCGAATCGCGGCTTCCATCGTCCACGAAAATTATTTCGGCCGCCAGGGGCAATTCGGCGAGGGTGGCGGACAATTGCCCGTGAAGCTCACCGACGCTGTCCTCTTCGTCATAGACGGGAATCACAAAGGACAATTCGACCTCGGTACTGGGTGTCAGCAATTCCTCACGCGACCGATAAGAGACAGTCACGCCGCTATCCCGTGCAAGCGCATCCGCTTCAGATGGAATCGACCGGATAGCTGACTGGTCGATCGCAGCGCCTTTCTGGGCATAAGCGTAGACATATCCGTTCTGTCTCGTAACCCTCTGCAACGTCGCTTCACTATACCAACGGTTCTCATTTTCAGTGGATCCAGCGCTTTAAGACCGGCATGACGAGATTCAGGGCGACTATTTCGTCTCGGGAGGTGGCAAAAACGGTGACAGAGCCACCGGGCAGGCGTATAATGTTTGTAGCAAGCCCCTCCAGCTCGGCTGCCCCTGTGAACGAAGAAAATGAGTGTGGGTGAACCCATGGCCAAAGGACGACCACTACGGGTCGGGACGGTAACTCAGCGTCGAGCGGCGACGCGAGAAGGAGACAGCATGATAAAAATCGAGGTTACCACGGCGTTAAAAGACGCGCTGGAGCACGCAGCGGCAAGTGGAACGGCACAGGTAGCGTTATACAAAGACAAACCCGTAGTGATCCTCAGTTACGATGAATACGAGCGCCGCTACGAGAGTGACGACGAGGCGTAAAGCGGCGACCTATCCGTGGCGCGGCTCGATGAGCCCGTACGTGCCGTCATGATGGCGGTACAGCACATTCACTTGCTCGTTCCGCGCGTTTAGAAACACGTGGAAGGCCCCGCCGTTTAGCTCCAGGTCCGCGATCGCCTCGTCTTCAAACTGAGGTTTCATCTCTAACTGCTCCACCAGCACCACCGGCCCTGAGTCGCGGTCGTCGCTGTCCGCCTCCGAGAAGGCGCCAGGGGGCTCGGCGAACGCGCCCACCTCGGCGGTCGCCTTCCCATGGTGCGCCTTCAGCCGTTCCTTTTGCCGATTGAGTTGTCGATACAGTTTGTCCACGCATGCGTCTACCGCCGCTTGCATGTCGGCGTTGGCAGCGGTAACCCGCACTGTTCGCCCCCCGACATGGGCCGTGGCCTCCGCCCGATTCTGGTGCTCGGTGGACCGCATCTTCTCGGTGCTCAGTTCAACCTCGATGCCCTGAAGCTTATCGTGGTACTTATCGAGGCGCACCATTTTGCCGATGATCTGATCGTGGAGCTCCGGCGCGACCGCCATGTTCTTTCCCTTCACATGGACCGTTACGCCGGCAGGAGTGCGTGGATGGTGCTTCATGCAGTGGCCCTCTTTTCCAGCCTGGTTCTGCTCTGAGTCTATGAATGCCACCGCCGAGCTGTCAACGCGGGTCGTGCTCGATCAGTTGGCCGACGCGTCTTCCTCCGGTATGACTGGGCGCTGCTTGCTGCCGTCTGCCTGCCCCACGACCCCGCGCTCCTCCAGTTGGTCCATCAACCGCGCTGCCCGGGAGTACCCAACTTTGAGGCGGCGCTGTAACAGCGAGACCGAGGCGTGCTGAAACTCCCGCACAGTTCTGATCGCCTCTCCCAGCAGTTCATCCCCAGCGTCTACCGCCGCCTTTTCCGCCGCCACGAACTCGTCTTCGGCGATCCGAGCCACCGCCTTCTGCAGCGGGCTCCTTTGCCAGAACTCGACCAGCCGCTCGATCTCCTGATCGGATACGTGAGCCCCCTGTAGGCGTACCGGCTTGGCGGCATCGGGCGGCATGTAGAGCATGTCGCCCCGTCCCAGTAGCTTCTCCGCGCCGACGGAATCCAGGATGGTCCGCGAATCCACTTGCGAGGTCATGGCGAAGGCAATTCGGGCCGGAAAGTTGGCCTTGATCAAACCTGTGACCACATCCACCGACGGGCGCTGCGTGGCGATTACCAGGTGAATCCCTGCAGCTCGGGCCAGTTGCGCCAGCCGGCAAATCGCCTCTTCGACGTCCTCCGGCGCCACCATCATGAGGTCCGCCAACTCGTCCACAATGAGCACGATATAGGGCAGAGGTTTGACGCCGGCCGCACTCATCTTCTCGTTATAGCGCCCGATATTTCGCACAGTATTGGTGGCAAAGAGTTGATATCGTCGCTCCATCTCGCGCAGAGACCACTGCAACACTCCCACTACCTTGTCCATCTGGGTCACCACTGGACTCAGCAGGTGGGGCACGCCGTTATAGACGGTCAATTCCACCATTTTCGGATCGACCATCATCAGTCGCACCTGATCAGGGGTATTGTTATAAATCAGGCAGCTTATAAGCGCGTTGACGCACACGCTCTTGCCCGAACCGGTGGCCCCCGCGATAAGCAGGTGCGGCATTTTGGCGAGATCGATCACCGCCGGATGACCGGCCACGTCTTTGCCTAGCACGACCTTTAACGGTGACTGCAGCGATCGAAACTGATTTGACTCCAGTAGTTCCCGCAGCGTTACCATGGTCGCAGACGTGTTTGGAATCTCGATGCCCACGACCGGCTTGCCCGGCACCGGCGCCTGAATCCGTATCGTTGGCGCGGCGAGGGCGAGAGCCAGGTCATTTTGCAGAGCAACGATGCTCTTTACCTTCACGCCACGATCCGGCTGAATGTCAAAACGGGTGATGACCGGGCCACAGTGACGGTCCACCACGCGGGCACCCACATTGAAACTCGCCAGTGTGTCCTGAATGCGCTTGGAGACCAACTCCAGGTCAAGTGCGGCGGTTGGGCCTTTCACTGGGGGCGCGAACATATCGACCGGCGGAAGCTGCGACCCGTTGCTCGCGGTTTCGGCGTTCGTTGGCTCCGATGCCTCCGATTCATCCTTGATCGTTTCAGGGATCGGGGCTGGTCGTGTAAAGAGTGGCGCTTCCTCCGGCTCCTGAGGCTCCGACTCGGGATCATACCCGGAGAGCGAGTCCACGGTCGCCAGCGCCAGAGTCCGGCGCTCCCGCACGCCCGCCAGCGAGCCAATCGCGCCACGATACAGATGGCCCCCCCACTGACCGACCGGTATGCCCAGAATCAGAGACACCGCTACCGCTATGACCACCCCGAGAACTACGATCGATGCCGGCGATGTGCTCCACCGACCAAGCAGTGCATAGTCAGTCCCAAGTCCGAGGGCTACGGTTATCCCGTGAATACATAGTGACAACGCGGCATATAGCAACATAACCGACCCAAGGTAATTGCGCATCCGTTCGACGGTCATACTTCGCAGCTCGGCCCGCCACCGCGGCGGAAACCGCGCTGCTAATGCCAACACGAAGAGCGGAACCGTCCACAGCACTTCCAGCCCGGGGAGTCGAAGACGGGCTACTGAAGTAAACGAGATCGCTATCAGCCCCGTTATGCCCAACAACGTCAGTACGAAGGCCAGCGCCTCCGGGGCCGTGCGCGGGCGCGAACGAACCACCCCCCACTGCGTCGCTCGCGCTGCCCACCGGACGGCGCGTTTCGATGCATTCGGGGGTGCTGGAGCCTTGGGCCGACGACGAGAGGGAGAAGATTTTGCAGCCATAAAAAAGAGGCGCTGCGGAAGGGGGGACGCCGAAGCTTACCACTCAGGACGCAGCACGTAAAGGGACCAACGAGAAAAGAATAACCTGGAGCGGGCTAGGTAGCGGGACGTCAAGGTGAGAAACGGGCGGCATCACGGATCGTTACTTTCGCGTTGAGTATACGGGCGTGTCGCTTTTCACCATTGAGAGCTGGGTTTAGTTTGCCCCCGATTGCCGCCGTCGGGATGACTCCCCACGGGTCTCTCCGTACTGGCATGACGACCGGGTGGCAGGCGCATCTACTCTCAGAGATGGCCGTCGCTCCAGCGCCGAATCCAAGCCAGCTCATCCGAGATCGAGTTCCGGACGATGGCGCGTGCTCGTGAAACCGTCAGATGCTTGATGAATTTGCGCGCAGAGTCGACCCATCCGATGGTAGAACTGTGCTGTCAGAGGATGGTCCGGCGTCGCTCCCTGGACATATCTGGTCAGAGTGATAGTCCGCTCCCCGTCAGGCGCCCGCACTGACCCGGTTAGCTCACCTCTCGGGCGGGGGACGATGCGTGCTACCGGCACCCATTGCCCGAGCAGATATGCTTAGAGATCCGCTTCCCATATCACCTCATCCGCCGATCGCCACCGGTCTCGATACACCTTCAGGACGTATCGCTCGGTGGTGGTCGCGACCTCGTACACATCGTTTGCCCACGAGCGAAGAAGCTGCCGTGTACTCGGGCCTTCCAACCCGTACAAGCGCTCCACTTCCGAAAGGAGAGGTTCCACGGCGAGAACCGAATAGGCCGCGGGAAGCACTGGTCCCGCCGAGGGATCGGCCATGGGAAGATTTGAATTATTAGGTTTCAGCGCCGCCATGAGAATCTCCCGCATGAACGAAGATGAGTAGTCGGGCAAGAACATTCGCGACGCTGCGGACAGTCAGTGGAATAGAAGGTGATACTTGTCCCGAAGTAGCGAATAGTTCACGACGTCCGAGAGATGTCCCGATGTATCACGTCTCGCACGTCGAGCCTGTCCCTCGAAGACGAAGCCCAGCCGCTAAGCTACCCTCGCACTGCCTCCGTGACGTATCCCTTGCCTTCCCCTCCCTTCCGTATCCAGTAGCCGATCGTGAAGGCCGGTATTTCCCAATCGCCGGCGTGCAGGGCACATCCACCGAGATACCTCTCGAACAGGGTGAAGATGCCCATCTCGAAGGCTTCATGCAGGACGTACTCGGCCTGAGTCCGGCGAATGTAGGCGAGTGTGTCGTCGACTGACTGGTGGCTGCTATACCACAGCAGCCACGGTCTGAGGTGGTCACGGGACTCCTCTACCGCCGTGTGTACCACTCGGGCGTCGCTGTCGCGGTAAGCGTGCACGATGATCCGATCCCCAACCAGCTCAGTCGGCGTTGGTTGCAAGATAGCTGGGCGGTCTGCCATAGGGCGCTCCGTTCGCTGCCTTCCGCAATCTACTGAGTTCCTGTCATGTTGGTCTTTTCAAAATGACTGGATGCCAGTCCCATCTCACCGAGCAATTGGGGGAGCATCGCCTCGTGATCGGCAATCAGCGCCGGCACCCCATCGGGCAACGCCGACCAGAAGAACTCAAACTCAATCGGCTCGGCGGCGCCGCCGGAGGAGTGGCGCTCGACGTGGCGCCAGATGGTTGGAGGATCACCGGTACACCGCACGCGGTAGAAGCGACGGCGGTGGATCTCGTCCCGACCGTAGTCCGCCATGTCCCACTCCTGCTCGCCGAGAAAGTTGACGAGCGCCAGACTGGTGAGACCCGTCTCCTCGAAGGCCTCCCGCAGCACCGCAACTTCCGGGTCCTCACCCTCCTCTACCGTCCCAGCCGGCTCCTGGATACCCGCCTCGAGTGCATGTGAGTGCCGGAACACGAGCAGGCGACCGTTATGGGTGATGTAGGCAAAGATCTTGAGTCTGCGAACCGGAATCGGGGACTACTCCTCCAGATGATGGTCCAGGAAGACAGCAGCCTCCCCTCGTGATGTCTGTGAGAAGCCGCACCATACTACCGGCTACTACTCAACCCGTCACACACGGGAATTGCTTGAGGCGTGCAGGACTGATACCTGCGAAAATGAGCGTGCAGGGTAGCTGTATCGAGTGACCGACCTCTGGAATCGAGGACTGGGTTGCCACGGCCTGGAGTCGGGGATAATGGGCCACGACGGCGGATGCCGTCCGGCCATGGGACAAAAACTCTGGCCGAATTCCCGAGGAGGACCGAGTTGGGATCACTCACATGAACCCTCTGCATCAGCTCGGTGCCACTCCGTGGAGCGGCTTTCGTGATCGGCTCTCTCGCCTCGAAACAAGGCGGCGTCATAGCCATAACCTTCAGTCTGCGGTGACTGCCTGATATGTTTTTGGACTGTCCTGGCTGTGGGGAGTGGTCGACCGACCGACCAGTAGAAGACTCGCTGGTGGTGTGCCGCTGCGGCTATCGACACCCTGTCGCCCTGCGCCCACTCCTGCTGGTGACGGGTGCCAGCGGCACGGGCAAGACGACGATCGCTCTCCAGCTGACCGGCACGTTTACCGAGGCCGTCGTCCTGGATCAAGACCTCCTGTGGATACCAGAGATGGATGCTCCCCAAGACGACTGGAGGCGTTTTCGCAACCTCTGGTTGCGGCTAGCGGTGAATATTGGTCAAAGCGGCCGGCCGCTGCTCCTCTTTGGCTCGGCCGACCCCGACCAGTACGAGCGTCTCCCGGAGCGACGCTATGTCAGCTCGATCCACACGCTGGCCTTGGTATGTGACGACGAAGAACTGCGTCGCCGCCTCACGGTCCGACCCGAGTGGCGGAAATCCGGCAGCGAGGAGTTTGTCGGCTCGATGGTTCGCTTCAATCGCTCCCTCAGGGCGCTCGCCGAACGTCGACCGGAGGAAGTCACGCTGCTCGAGACGACGCAAGATCCGCCGCACGGCTCGGCGGCTCGTGTTGTGACATGGGCGAGGAGGCTCCTGGAGGGAGCGAAGTGAGCGCGGAAGGAACACGGACCAGCAGCGTCAACGAGCTGGTTATTGAAGCGGTCAAGCTGACAGCGGTCGAGGAGCGTCGTCGCTGCGTGTCCCGGCTCGTCGATACAGGTCCATCCACGTCCCCAAAGTTGACATGGGATTTGCAGCCACCGGTGGGCAAGAAGGAGAGGCATGACTATGACGGAAAGCACCCAAAAACGAAATCTTGACGATTCGGATCCCAGTCCCAATGTTGCCTCGCCGCAGAACCTTAACCAACCGGAGACCAGCGTGGGGTTAACCGGTGGCTATGGAGCCGACGTTGGCCAGAGATCGAACGTTGAAGATGAGGATCGGGCTGGTCAGGCGACACCCCGCCGGCAACGCCCTACTGCTCCGGACTCTGGACGAACTGATGGCGAGACGCTGACCGGAAGTGGAATGGCTAGCGACGCCGACGCGGCCGGCGGCATCATGAGCGGGGATGTCGGGACTTCAGCACAGGGAGGTGGCGATCCGGTGAAGTAGCCCGATACCCAATCGTGCTCCCGGCAAAATGACCGAATTGGTTGTTCAGAATAAAAAGCGGGCGGGGCACTGGTTTCCCAGCGCCCCGTCCGCTCGCAGGATTGTCCTAAAAGAGGTGCGCGTAGGAGTGCAACACCAGGATGGCGACGACCAGGAGAACCAGGACTACCACCGACCACACGACGGTCTGAATCAATTGGCTGGCCGCGTAAGCGTTACCGACCGGGTCTTCCGCTATCACAGTACGGGTTGGCTGCCGTTCCACCACCGTGGCCGGCTCAGCGCGAACGGTTTCCACGGGAGTCGTCGGCACTGTGTTTACCGGGTCGCTGGAGACAACCTCTCGTTCCTCGTAGGGCATAATCTACCTCCCCTAAAAGACGTGCATTACACTGTGCAGGATAACCAACACAGCAATCAGAATAATGAGCAGTCCGACGATGAACGTTAGCAGCATGGTCATGCTGGAGCCGCCACCGGCGCTCGTGGTTCGCTCTTCGATAACGGGCATAATACGTCCTCCTAGAACATTCCGGCGTAATGATGGAGGGCGTACAGGCCGACCGCCAACAACACCAGGACCACCACGGCCCATACGATGGTTTGAATCAGGGTTGATGCGCCCACGGCTGTGCTGGCGGCATCATCGGTATGGACGATTCTCTCTTCGGGCATGGTTCAAGCCTCCTTGGACACTGAACGGTCGGATTTGTGGTTACTGTTTCCCGTTTCCGCTTCGAACATTTCTGGTTCGACGCGAAAATTATCTAGGTAGTTCCTTAGCGCCGCTAGCACGATATCGTTCATGCTGCGATTCTCCACGGCAGCCTTGACGCGCAGCGTGCGATGGAGAACTTCCGGTAGCTCGACCGTTGTTTTCGCCATTGACACCCCTATCACTCCATCTCTCCGTGAGTCCGTAAACACTGCGATCCACTATACCGCACTTCTGTGGCAAGTACCATGCCACGCTTCCGACAATGCAGGAACGCGGGAGAATTTCAAGGGCCCGGACTCACAAGGCATCTCTTTTCCGTGTCAACTATCACTGATTGCTTGCTGTCTCTCTCTACGTGGACAACCAACAAGACTTTCGAGACCTCGTCGCGCCAGGTCCCACGCTCACGCGACAATACGATACCAGCCGAGGAGCAACATGGACGAAGCGACTCCGCCACCTTCGCGAGATCACGAGCAGGACGCGCGGATTGCCAAGCTACGCGACGGGGGCGCGACATGGCACGAGATCCAAGCGACCTTTGGCCTGACGAGACAGCAGGCGCGATACGCCTATCAGCGTGCCAAACGGGAGGAACGGCGCGCCCAGCGAAAATTACAATAAGTGCGCGTCTCCGGATACGTATGCCCGTGCATCCTTCGCTCTGCTTGCTGCAAGTGGTATGTTGTGGCGTTATAGGGCAGGCCGAAGTTCAAAGGAGAGAACCACTGAAGGCACTGGTTGCGGGAGGAGCAGGCTTCATTGGCTCGCATCTCTGTGCTGCGCTGCTAGAGCGCGGCGATACCGTTCTATGCGTCGATAATCTGGCGACGAGTCCGCGTGGGAATGTGGAGGTGCTGCAGCGACATGACCGTTTCTCGTTCCTGGAGCACGATGTCTGTGAGCCGTTAGACGAGACAATTGAGGCCGATCTCGTCTTTCACCTGGCCAGCCCGGCATCGGTGCCCGACTACCTGGCACGACCTCTGGAGACGCTCCGCGTCAATAGCCAGGGTACCTGGCGATTGATCGATCTGGCTCGTCGCCAGGGCGCCCGCTTTCTCTTTGCCTCCACCTCGGAGATCTACGGCGACCCCGAGGTCCATCCGCAGACCGAGACCTATTGGGGCAACGTCAATTCCATTGGGCCGCGCGCCTGTTACGACGAGAGCAAACGCTTCGGTGAAGCGCTGCTCACCTCTGCGGTGCGCGCGCAAGGCCTTGATGGACGCTTGGTGCGCATCTTTAACACCTACGGACCGCACTCCCGCCCAGGCGATGGCCGGGTCATGCCCAACTTCATCATGGCGGCACTCCGCCGTGAGCCTATCACAATTTACGGAACTGGTATGCAGACACGCAGCTTCTGCTACGTGTCGGACATGGTGGCGGGCCTCATGGCTGCCATGTTGGAAACGAACACGAGCGGCGAAGTGTTCAATCTGGGCAATCCCCACGAGATCACCATGCTGGGGCTGGCGGGGATCGTAGCCGAACATCTTGGCTCTGACGCGGGCGTTGTGTTCCATCCGCTTCCCGTCGATGATCCCATGAAGAGGAAGCCCGATATCTCCAAGGCACAGCGATGCCTTGGCTGGTCTCCGCGCATCGAGCTGGACGAGGGCGTGGCCCAGACCGCGAAATGGTTTCAGCGGCTCATCGGCGTTCCATCATCTGTTGCATAGACGGACCGAGTGGGAGCCGAGTGACGCCGGACGCCGTCGAGGAACGTATGCCGCTTCCGCCCGAATGCCTTGTGGGGTTGGCGCCGATCCTATGCGAGATGATGGTGACGCATGCTCGCCGCTGCCCGATTTGCCGGCGCCGGTGGGAGCGAGCAACCCAGCTGGCAGCATGCCGGGCGCGATCAACGCCTGAGGATATCGAGTACCAGGGGGTGGCATACAGCGGTATGCTGACGCCTCTCGGCACCCTCTGGATCGCATCATCGGCTCGCGGCGTATGCCGCATCTCGTGCGACGAGGATGAATTGGCCTTCTGTCATGAAATCGAACGCAGCGGTTGGGGGCCGGCACGCTACATACCATCCAGACTCGCCAGCGAGACGGCGCAACTCGCCGCGTACTTTGCCGGCCGGCCCATATCTTTCGATCTGCCAATCGACTATGGCCGCCGGACCACGTTTCAACGAGAGGTGCTGGAGACGGTGCGGCATGTGCCCTACGGGGAGAAGCGCAGCTATCGCGAGATTGCCGCTGAAGTGGGCCGACCGAACGCGATGCGCGCGGTTGGCACGGTTATGGCGACCAACGTGCTGAGCATCATTATCCCCTGCCACCGCATCGTACGCAGCGATGGCGCCATGGGAGAATATGCGGTTCGTTCGCGCGGTGCTTGCGGCATGGTCGGCAAGCAAATGCTGCTGACCCTCGAGGGCGCCGGGCTAGAGCGCGAAGCGATTCATCCCTAGTTTCGTCTCTTGCCTACGGTCAGACTGGCAAGAGAATTGCACTATTCATCGGTAGTTGTGCAGCTTATACACAGGGGAGATTCCGTTTGATACCACGTTCACTCCAGGCCGCTCCCGACACCAACGATCAGACGTCCATTGCGGCCGACCCCGTTCAGTCAGCGAAACTAGCCGGCCTACGCTATGTCAATGACTTGGGGCCGGGCATACGACGCAAGCGGGCAGGTAAACACTTCAGTTACACCGGATTGGATGGCAGGCCAATTCGTGATCCCGAGGAGTTGAAGCGCATTCGATCGCTAGCCATCCCGCCCGCCTGGACGGATGTGTGGATCAGTGCCGTTCCACGCGGACACATTCAAGCCACAGGTCGTGACGCCAAGGGCCGTAAACAGTACCGCTATCATCCGCGCTGGCGCGAGGTGCGCGACCAGACCAAGTATCATCGCATGATCGCCTTTGGCCGGGCACTGCCGGTCATTCGGAAGCAAGTCAATCACGATCTCTCCTTACCCGGTCTTCCCCGCGATAAGGTGCTGGCAAGCATAGTGCGTTTACTGGAAGCAACACTGATCCGGGTGGGAAACGAAGAATACGTGCGTGAGAACAAGTCGTACGGACTCACCACGATGCGTAACCGGCACGTCGACATTGAAGGATCAAAGCTGTTGTTCCACTTTCGCGGCAAAAGCGGTGTGAATCACGAGGTGGATGTACGCGACAGGCGCGTGGCCCGGATTGTCCAGCGTTGTCAGGAACTTCCCGGACACAACCTGTTTCAGTACCTCGATCAAGACGGGAACCGACAAACGGTCGATTCAGACGACGTGAATGCCTACCTACAGACCATCACGGGGGAAGAGTTCACCGCGAAGGATTTTCGCACCTGGTCTGGTACCGTGCTCGCCGCCGAGGCCTTGCAAGCCTTTGAAGCGTTTGACTCTGAGACACAGGCCAAGAAGAATATTGTTCAGGCCATTGAGTCGGTTGCCAAGAAACTGGGCAACACGCCCGCCGTGTGTCGAAAGTGTTATATCCATCCAGAAGTTATCGAGGCGTATATGAGCGGCCAGACCGTGCACACCGTGCGCGGGATGTTGGAGCACGAGATGGCCGAATCACTTGCCGACCTCCAACCGGAAGAAGCCGCGGTGATGGCGTTGCTTCAACAACGTCTGGCACTCGCGGATCAGGAAAAGGTGGCAAGCTAAAAAGAGCAACACTCCGGCAGATTTGCCGGAGTGTTACATTGCGCCACCTAGCGAGGGTTTACCTAGTGGACGGAGCAGGAACATGCGCGAACAGTTTGATCATCTCGCGGTTAAAGGCCGGGAGGTCGTCAGGCTGACGGCTCGTTACCAAACTGCCATCGACTACTACGTCCTGATCCACCCAGTTGGCCCCGGCGTTGCGCAGGTCGTCCTGAATGGTGTGATAGCTCGTCATGGTGCGCCCCTTCGCCAGGCCGGCGGAGATCAATTCCCAAGGGGCATGACATATGACAGCCATCGGCTTGCCGGCGGCGGCCGCTTCCTTCAAGAAGGACAGGACGCCGGGTTGCGCACGCATGAAGTCCGCATTCAGGCCGCCGCCGGGGAGCATTACGGCGTCGTATTCAGAGGCCTTCGCCTCATCGAGCGGGCGGTCGACCGGAACCTTAATGCTCTTATCATGGTGCTGAAAGGCCTGTATCTCCCCTGTCTTCGGAGCAATGACGTCTACCTGGGCGCCAGCCTCGATCAACGCCCGCCGCGGCTCAGTCAACTCTGATTCTTCAAAGCCATCGCTGGCCAGGATGGCGACTCGGATGTTGTTTAACTCTTGCACCTATATCTCCTGCGTATTACTATCGCTATTCACAGCTACGCAGGCGCAAGTTTCGTGCCCAGAGTTACCATGATGAACAATCCGAATTACTGGTATTCCACCTGTCCGCAACCCGGGCGACCGCTGTCACAGTACGACGCTGTAGCCACCGAATGGAACCCGACGCCCAGTTAATCCTGCACCCCTGCCGTGGTCATGTTCCGCAAGCGAACCTGCCAACGAACCCGCCGCCTATCCAGAGAGGTCCAGGGCCACTAACTTGGATCCACCTGGCCCCACCGTTCGAATGAACACCTCGCCGTTGGCCACCATCAGACTGTTGGCCGCATTAAAAGCGTAGTAGCCGAGAGAGAGTACGATGGCGCCGATGGGGACGCCGGTAGCGGCACGCAGAGCAATCAGCCGCACCGGTTGTCCCAGGCTGTAGGTGAGCGCGTAGAGCACGTCGCCGGCCAGAGTGAGGGCCGTGATATCGGAAATGTGACGCGTCCAGAGCACCTGACCACTGGTGGGGTTGAGCGCCTGTATGCCGGTCTGAGGACGGAAGATTTGCACGTATAATGCCCCTGGACTGACGGCATGTGGCCAGTCGATGGCCCCGAGGGGGGGCCCGACAGTATGCGACCAGACACGGTGACCGAAGCCGTTAAAGGCATACAGGACCGCGTTCTCTCGTTTCACGGAGGCGACAGTATAGGCGAGGGTGTCGCCTACGAACCACTTGCTGCGCACATCCGATTGCCTGGCAACGGTTCGACCGCTCGTCTCGTCGTAAAAAACGCTTCCCGCGGTAGTTTGCGTAAAGATTCGACCACTGCCGTCGATAGTACCAGCGGCATCCGCGGACGGCAGGGTGCGGAGCACCTGATTGGAGGTGGGATCAATGGTGAACAGTCTGGCGCCCGGAGTGAGCGCGTTGCTTGAATATCCCACGAGGATGATCTTCTGATCCGCTATCGGGTTCAGGAACACGCCGCCATGCAGCGGAGCCGGTGGTCCTATCTGTGCCGTGCGCTGATCGGTCACGGGATCAATCTGCTGTAAGGAGTACCCGGCGAGATAGAGACTGCCATTATCAACCAGCAGACCGCCCAGCCCGTCTTTGGCAATCTTGCCCAGCGGCTTGCCACTGACCGCGTCCAGCACCTGCACGTGGATCTTGTGACCTGCCACGATCGGCACGTAAACATGCTTACTGGCGACCACCGGATAAGAGACATCCGCAATTGGCGTCGTCCACTTCACCTTGAGCCTGAGGACGTTCCTGGCAGTCAACGTTTTCTCGGCGCTGTTGTCGTTGCTCTGGGCGGCATCGTAGTTGAGCGACGGCCAGTCAGAGCCCGGCGTTGCCGCGCGCGCCGGCGCCAGGCTACCTACCGCCAGAAACCCTAGAATAAAGAACAGAAATCGCTTATTCATAGCGCCAGATACTACCCCATCTTTTGGCATTATGGAAAGGACTTGGTCCTGCTATGACGACCTATATTGACCGTGACATGGTAGTGGATCTGACTCGTCAACTCATCAGGTTTCAATCGACCAACCCCCCCGGCAACGAAGAGGAGCCCGCTCGCTGGTTGGCCAACCGGATGCAGGAATTGGGACTCGAGGTTGAGGTCCAGCAATTGGAACCCGATCGTGCCAACGTCATTGGGCGTCTGCGCGGCAGCGGCGAGGGCCATCTGGTGTTCACTGGCCATCTTGATGTGGTACCACCGGGCGGCCAGCGGTGGGAGCACGGACCGTTCGATGCCGATCTGATCGACGACCGAATCTATGGGCGAGGCAGCGCCGACATGAAGGGCGGTGTGGCCGCCATTGTGGCTGCCGCTGCCGCGCTGGTTCGCGAGGGTTTTCAGCCCACGGCAGACTTTGTCATCGCCTGCACCGCCGGGGAAGAGGCCGGCATGATGGGCGCTGCTGAGATGGTGGAGCGGCGTACGCTGGAGGGCTCGCGGTACCTGGTGGTGGCCGAGCCCAGCGACCTGGACGTCTTCATCGGCGAAAAGGGTGTTCTCTGGCTTCGAGTTCGTGCCCTGGGCCGCACCGCCCACGGTTCGATGCCCTGGTTGGGAGTCAACGCCGTAAGCTACATGACGCGGCTTATTCCGCGCCTGGAGGAATATCCCTTTCCCTGGGAGGAGAGCGCCCTGCTGGGTAAGCCCACGATCAGCGTGAATGTGATCGCGGGCGGCAACAAGACGAATGTAGTGCCGGATGTGTGCGAAATCTCGATCGATCTGCGTACCGTCCCGGGGCAGAACCATCAGAGCCTTATCGAGAGCGTCCGGTCCATGGCGGAAGAGCTGGCACGGGACTTCGACCCAGGGCTGCGGGTCGAGATTGATATTGAGAACGACAAGACGCCGCTCGAAACCGAGCCGGAGGATCCGTTGGTAAAGGCCATGGTCGAGTCGGTGGCTGGGATTCGGGGGGCTAAGCCTCAGACGGGGGGCGTAACGTACGGCACCGACGCCGCCTTTCTGGGTCCGGGCTTCAACCTCCCCATGGTCATCTGCGGCCCCGGCGCTCCCGGCATGGCTCACCAGCCCGACGAGAACGTCGAGGTGGCGCAACTGGTGCAGGCGGCGCAGATTTACGCCGATCTGGCCAGACGATTATTAGGGTAGTGGAGAGGGAGGTGTTCCGATGCGCGCCATCGACTTCCATGTTCACCCGCCGGTGGACGCTTGGCTGGACGGCTCGATGCGAGGGTATGTAGAGGGGGCTGAGTCGTATTTCCGCTCCAAAGTCGAGCACAAGACCTTCGCGCGGATAGCGTCGGAGTACGAGGAACTCGACGTACTGGCGGTATTGCTGGCCTGGGATGCTGAGACAGCCACGGGCAATCCGCCGCTCAGTAACTCCGATATCGCCGACGCCTGTCGCGATTTCCCCCGGGCCTTCGTAGGCTTTGGCAGCGTCGATCCCCACAAGGGAGAGCAGGCTTTGGCCGAACTGGACCGGATTTCCGAGCTGGGTCTCAAGGGGGTGAAACTCCACCCCTCGCTCCAAGCATTCGCGCCGGACCACGAACGATTCTGGCCGCTGTTCGCCCGCTGTGCCGAGTTAGGCCTGACCGTCCTCTTCCACACTGGAACGAGCGGTATCGGCGCTAGGCAGCCGGGTGGACAGGGAATCCGGTTAGACTACGCCCGACCTATCCGGCTAGATGCCGCGGCGGCTCAGTTTCCCGCGCTGCAGATCATCGCGGCCCATTTCGGGTATCCCTGGCACCAGGAATTGCTGGCCATGGCGCTACACAAGACCAATATCTGGATCGACATTTCGGGCTGGGCGCCGCGCTATATCCCGGCAGAGGTAGTCAACGCGATGCGCGGTGGTCTGCAAAACCAGTTTCTCTTTGGCTCGGACTATCCCTTCATTCAACCCGGCCGCTGCCTCGACGAACTCGCCGCACTCGAGTTGCCCGATACCGCTCGCGAGAAGATTCTCGCTGGGAATGGCAAGCGGTTATTAGGGCTGTAATGTCGATCTCGGTGAGTCAGAAAACGATTTGCCCCGCGAGTCTGTCCCTAGAACCCCGCTGCGTCAACTCGATCAATGCTGAGGCGGATAGTGACGCGTTCCTCCCGTGAGAACTGCGTCCGCACCTGCTCCTCAGCTTTTTCTAGGCCATGGTAGCGTTGGGAGAGGTGACGAATGTCCTCCTGAGCGACGGTTTGATCCGCGTTGAGAGACACTGTGCCCCGGATAGCGAGGTAGCGGTAGCCATCCTCAAGGCAGATCGAGGCTCGCGGGTCGCGGACCAGATTGCGATCCTTCAGGCGGCCACGGGCGGTGTTCATCATGATCTCGTCGCCCTGCAACTGGTACCAGATCACCGACTGCTGCGGGGTGCCGTCGCGGTTGATGGTGGCGAGGGTGCAGAAGCGCGGTTCCTCAAGAAAGCTGCGGACGGCGGCGGATAGGTGAGTGGACATGCTTTCCTCCTGCGCGTGGTGGTGATCGCTCGTCAGTAGCCAGCGTTGTGGTCCTACCACGCGGATCGACCCCAGAAGATTATGCTTTCGCAGCCAACACGGTGCGGACCTGGGCAATGACAGCGTCGGTGAATTCGGTGGTAGTGGCGTGGCCGCCCAGGTCGACGGTACGCGTGCCGGTGGTAACGATCTCAAAAACCGCGTCCTGGATAGCCTGAGCGGCCCGCTGCGCTTCCTCGTCGTTGGAAAAGTGGCTCAATAAAGCGCCGGCGGCCAGGATCATGGCCATGGGGTTTGCCAGGTTTTTGCCGAACAGCCGAGGCGCGGTGCCGTGCGGCGCTTCGGCCATCACACAGGTGGTGCGGAACTCTTCATCGAAGGCCAGGAGAAGAGATTCTGCCCCGGCGATCGAGCCGAAGAGTTGGAGCACGAGATCGCTCATGATGTCGCCGTCCCGATTGAGCGTGGGGATGACCAGGGCGTCGCCCATGGTAGTGAGGAGTAAGGCCATGGTAGCGTCGATCAACTGAGGATCGTACACCACGTCCGGGTGCCGTGCCGCGGCGGCATCCATCTCTTCTTTAAACATACCCTCGTAGATCGGACTCACCGTAAACTTGGGGCCGCCGAAGACTTTGGCGTCGAGACGCTCCGCCTGAAGGAAGGCATAGTCGCAGACGGCACGGCAGGTGCGGCGCGAAATCGTCTCAGTGCGGTAGGCACACTCTTCAAGCCCTTTGCCATCGCGCCACTCCCTTGCGCCGTAGGCGTCGTCCACCGCCATTCGGATCACCGAGATGGGGTGGTGGATGCCCGCGATGGGGGAGACGCCGGGAATGCGGCGGCCGGTGCGAACGATTACCTTGCCGTCGATCTCTTTGCGCAGGATGGCGTTGGGAGAGGTCACATCCCCCTGTTTCTCAGGGGTGATGGTAGCCGCCTTGAGACCAAAGCCGGTCTCGCGCATGGCGGTCGCCGCCTCGTGGACGATCTCGTTCTGAGTGCGGCGGCGCGAGTCGAGGCTCAGATCGAAGGTGTGCAAATCAAGGGGAAAACCGATCACCTCCGGTTCGAGCACTCGCAGCGACTCGTCCAGCAATTCCTGGCCGGTCTCGTCGCCCTGGAGCACCACAATAGCGCGGGACTTCATGGGGTGAGCAACTCCTCTCCCGATTCGACGCTCTGGTGGGCGGCATGTTCGAAAAGGCCGCCCTCGCCGTGCAGAAAGAAGAATTCGGCAGCGTCCACCAACTTGGGATCGGTCTGGGCGGCGAGTCGCAACCGGAGGACCAGGTGGTGAAACATCTTGTCGATCAGCCGGTTGGTGAGCGAGTTAACGGCGGCACGCTCCCGATCAGTGAGATCGCGCAACTGCGGCGCCACCCGTCTCAATTCCTGCTGCGACACGGCTTCGACGTGGCTGCGAAGGCCGGCGATGACCGGCACGACGCGCCGAGTGAGATACCAGGAGAAAAATTCTTGAATCTCGTCAACGATCACCCGCTCGATCTGCCGCACGTCCTCGCTCCAGTGCTCGGTGAGGCCGCTGGGGATCAAGCTTTCCAGGTCATGGAGCTCAACCCCAGGGAGGGCACCCACGGCTGGATCGACGTCACGCGGCAGGGCAAGATCGAAGACGTGCAACGGGGTTGCGCCGTCGCGGCCGGCAAAGTCTTCGGGGCGAATCACGACGCCGCGTGCGCTGGTGGCGGAGAACACCACCTCGACATAAGGAATCACGCGATTCAGGTCAGAGAGCAGTACAGGAGTGCCGTGCGAGGTTTGGGCCAGTTGCGCAGCGGCCTCAGCAGTGCGATTCGCTACGAAGAGCTGCCGGAGGCCGGAACCATACAGCCGGTCGACAACCAGGCGGCCGATTTCCCCGGCGCCGACCACCAGGACTGAGCGGTCTACCAGAGTACCCAGTGCGGCCTGCGCGGCCTGAACTGCTTCCGAACCAAGAGATACATTGACTCGCCCCAGGGCGGTGCCGGCCCGCGCCTGTCGGGCACAGGAGATGGCGGAGCGGAAGAGAGCGTGGAGGTTGGCGCCCATCGCGCCCAATCGCTGCGCCACTTCCAAAGCGCCAGCTACCTGGGAGAGGATTTGGTCCTCACCCGGCAGTTGCGATTCGAGCCCACACGCCACGCGAAAGAGGTGTTCGATAGCGTCCCGTTCTTCCCAGACGCGCACGAAGGAACGGAGTTCGCCGCGGTTGCTGATCAAATGCGCGATGATGGCGTCCTTCGCCGCGGCAAGGTCTTCACTGAAGACGTAGATCTCGGTGCGGTTACACGTCGAAAGGACCGCGACCTCTGCGAGGGACGGCTCGGCCACCAGAACGCAGGCGGCACGATCCAGTTCCTCGCCCTCGAGCATCAGTCGCTCGCGAACAGAAAGCGGCGCCGTGGTGTGTTCAACGCCGACAGCAAGAAAAGGCATACAGTGACTCCACATGAAGGGGAGTGCGCGTCCCTTTTCAGTGTACTATCCGGGGGTGGACCAGAGGCGTTAGCCGCCGGACTCCGACGCCCAATTGATCGGGATGGTTTGACCGCTGGCCAGGGAGTCTTCCACTCGGAAGGTAGCTAGAGTGGTAGCAACCAGCGACTCGAGACCGATGGGCGACGGCTTACCGGACTGGACCGACTCGAAAAACGCTTTGAGTTCCGCCTCGTGGCCGCGGTCGACGTTCATCCGCTTGTGGGATTTCTTGCGGGCGCCACGCGCCTGGCTACTGGCCTTGAAGTTCTCAATGGCAAAGACGGCGCCGCCGCCGAAAATCTCCACGCGTTCCCGCTCGTATGCTTTGTCGCCCTCAGAGGCATAGACGATTGAACCGACCGAGCCGTCCTCGTGGGCCAGGGAAATCACGGCGCTCTCGAAGTGGCCAGTGGCTGCGGAACGAATGCCCGTCGCCGACACTTCGGCTGGCAGCGACCCCGTGAGGAACTGGAGCAGATCGACGAAGTGACAGACCTCGCCGACGATGCGGCCCCCGCCCTCGGTCGCGTCGTTGACCCAGGAGTTGGCCGGGACGGCGCCGGCATTGACCCGGCAAGTGAGCAGCAGCGGATAGGTCCGGCCCCGGAAGTACTCGACGGCCGCCTGGGCATCGGGCGAGAACCGGCGGTTGAAGCCGACCATCAGAATCCGGTCGCTCTGAGCTGCCTGAATCACATCGCGAAGTTGCACCTCGTCCAGCGCCAGCGGCTTCTCCACGAAGACGTACTTGCCGCGGCGCAATCCCTCCGCGGCTAATTCTGCGTGCAGATTATGACGGGTGGCGATGAGTAGACACTCTATGTCGGGGTCGTCCAGCAGCTGTTGATAATCGGTCGTGACGTAGCTGAAGTCGAACTTCTCGCCGGTGTGGACGGCGGACACGCCGCCGGCGGTGGCCAGAGCGTGCAGTGAGACGCCAGGCAGCGCCGCCACCACCGGGAGCAGCGTGGTCCGGCCGAACAGCCCAGCGCCGATCACGCCGGCCCGCACGGTCGCCTGGGAAGACGGCGCGCTGGAAACGGTCTTCAGTTGCAGAGTTCGCTCCGCCGGCGCTCCGGCAGGATAGGTAAGCAGCACGCCGATAAACGGCTCCCCGGCTTTACCGGTCACCAGGTCGTACGCCTGCTTGGCCTGCTCGATGGAAAAGCGATGAGAGATGATCCGATCCACTTTGACCGAGCCGGCGGCAAGCAGATCGAGAAAGGCTTCCATGTTCCGCTGGGCCGTCCAGCGCACGTAGCCTACCGGGTAGACCGAACCGCGGGTTTCGTACTCGGGCAGACCTGGACCCCAAGCGCGGGAAACGGTGACCTCGAGCTCCTTCTCGTAATACACCTTACGAGGGAGATCGATACCAACGGCGCCCAGAATCGTCACCTTGCCGCGCTCGCGCGCCAGCTCCCCAGCCAGTTCAACCGGCCCGTTGGAGTCGGTACTGGCGGCGATCAGCACGGCGTCGACGCCATAGCCGCGCGACCACTCCGCGACCTGCTTGAGCGCCTGGTCGTTATCTGCGGTGACGGCATCCGCGCCATGCAGCAAGGCGAGTTCAACTTTCTGAGGGTCTGGGTCGATGCCGAAGACGCGGCATCCGTTCGCCTTGAGCAGTTGCACGACGAGCTGGCCGATCAGACCCAGTCCGATTACGGCCACGTTCTCCCCCAGGCGAGGATCGGTCACCCGCACCGCCTGGAGTGCGATCGCGCCCAGGGTGGTAAAGGCCGCCGCTTCCGACCCCACGCCGGCGGGCACACGGGCGTATAGGTTGGCCGGCACGGAGACGATCTCGGCGTGGCTGGCGAAGAGGGTGCCGGAGCAGGCCACCAGGTCACCCGCGCGGAAGCCCTCCACGCCGGCGCCGATCTCCAATACTTTGCCTGCCGAGCAGTAGCCTAGGGGAAAGGGCGCATCCAGCCGGCTCATGGTCTGCTTGTAGGCCTCCATGGCGCCCTCTTCGCGAGCTTTGTTCACCACCTGACGCACCAGGTCGGGGCGGGCGCGCGCCTTTCCCAGCAGGCTCTTCTTCGCCATGTCCAGCATCAGCTTCTCGGTACCCGCACTGACCAGCGAGACCGCCGTGTGGACCAACAAATGACCGGGCCGCACGCCGGGAGCGGGAACCTCGCTCACCTGGAGGTCACCCGTTCGATAATTCTGTATAACCTGTTTCACGGAGTATCTCCCCCTCTTGACGCATAGAGCGACGCGGTAGGCGGGGCCAGGCGAATACATCGCGCCATCCTTACCTGCCGGCTGCCGGCCGGCACGAACCGTTACGCCCAGTCGAAGCCCTTGATGAGGGCGCCAACTCTATTATCGTGTCACCTCGGGAGCCTGCAGCGGGCCGTGGTGTGACAAATCCGGCCCCGTCAACGATACCGTGTTGCCCATGGGTGACGCCTGCTGTGGCGCCGGTGGGCTAGGTACTCTCGTCCTGGTGGTTGCACTGCCCGTCCCGATCTGTCTTGACTGGTTTCAGTGCAGACGCCTTCCGCCGTCGCGGACCCGCTGTTGCCAGGCGTAGAAACCACCACGACGCTCATTTAGCGACGAGGGCGGACCGGGTAGGAGCCACGGACACTACGGTTGCAGCATCTCTGCTCATTAAACCGACGGGTATGCGGGTGAACACGATTCCCCCACCATGAAATCGTATATGGTCAACGACCTACCCGACGCCGAGAGACAGGAGAGATTCGGTGGCAGCCTCTCTCCTGTCTCTCGGCAGGTCGCGGGTCTACGTCGTTTGGCTGGGCACCTGGATTACCGCGAAGGCCGCGCCGTGCTGGTCGCGCAGCACAGCGAAACGGCCGGCGCTCATGTCCATCGCGGGGGAAAGCACCGCGCCGCCCAGTTCCTCGGCCTTCTGTACCGTCTGATCACAGTCAGCAACCATGAAATAGACCAGCCAGTGGGGCGGCACGCCGGGTGGAAAGGAATCACCCATCTCCATGCCACCGCCGATGCTCCGCCCGCTAAGCTGCCACTCCGTGTAGTTCCCGAAGCCCGGTACCTCGCTCACCTTGGCGTCCCAGCCAAAAACGCTCTGGTAGAAGCGCTTGGCCGCCTCCATGTCGTTGGTGGCAAGTTCGTTCCAACCAAAAGAGCCCGGTTGGTTATAGAGTTCTGCTCCCTTATGCGTTCCCGGTTGCCAGGTCGAGATGAAAGCTCCGGCGGGGTCGGTGAATACCGCCATACTGCCGAAAGGACCGACATCCATCGGCTCCATGACGACCTGCCCACCGGCATCTCGTACCTTCTGAGCTGTTGCGCCCGCATCCTCAGTCGAGACATAGGTCGCCCAGGCCGAGACGGGACCCATCTGCGGACCGAGACCGGCGACCGACTGGCCGTTTAGCGAGAAATTGGCGTATCCGCCATATTGCGGATCGGGAGTCGCTCCCTCCCAACCGAACAGCCCTCCGTAGAATGCCTGGCTGGCGGCAATATCGGGGCTACCAAGGTCGATCCAGATGGGGGTGCTGAGAGCGAGCGGCTGGGCTTCTTCCACGTTGTTCTCCTTGAGCGAAATAGGCGGTGTGTAGGCGGGACAAGACGTATCATGCCACAGACAAGTTAGAAAATCAATTCTAATTTTCGCGCTTTCATTGAGACCATCTGTCACCTATCGATATGACGTGGACGAAGGCGCGGCCAGCCGTGTGTGCGCCAGCCGCAGAGCGGCTGCCGTGGTGGTAATCCCCTCTTCGGCGGCGATTCGGAACGCTTGGTGCAGCGCGGACGTTATGGCGTCGACGACACGCCGTGCGGCCTCGTCCTCCGACCACCCCAAAGCTTCTCGACCGGTGATAGCCACGGCGCCGCCGAGGTTGACCACAAAGTCGGGGGCATAGAGGATACCTCGAGAGCGCAGGCGCTCCGCGTCCTCCGGCTCGGCCAGCTGATTGTTGGCCGCGCCGGCAATCACACGACAGCACAAGACGGGAATACTCCGCTGGTTCAAGATGCCGCCCAGTGCGCATGGAGCGAACACATCACAGGCGGTGGTGTATGCCTCCGCGGCGGAAAGGTGCACGACGTTGAGATGACGGCCAACCGCCGCCTGGTCCACGTCGGCGACCAGGACCGCAGCTCCGGCTTCCTTCAAGAGGGCGATGAGGTGGCTTCCCACGCTGCCGGCGCCCTGGACCAGAATGCGCCTGCTGCCCAGTGACCGATCACCGAACGCCGTCTCGCAGCTGACTTGAATCGCGTGGAATACGCCAAGAGCGGTGGCGGGCGCCGAGTCACCGGCGCCCCCGCCGTCCGGAGTTCGGGCGCGGACATAGGGAGCGCCGGTCTCGGCGATGAGGTCCATGTCCTCCGGTGAGGTACCGACGTCGGGTCCGGTCTCAAAGAGGCCGCCGAGCTGGTGAATGAGAGAGCCGTAGCGACGGAGCAAGCCTGCTCGCTGGGCTCGATCGAAGTCCGGGGGGACGGCGATGACGGCCTTGGCGCCGCCCCGCGGAAAGCCCACGCACGCAAACTTGTACGTCATACCCTCTGCCAGAGAGAGGGCATCGCCCACCGCTGACGTTAAATCCGGGTATGGTTGCAGGCGGGTGCCGCCGGTGCTGGGACCGAGATGGGTGGAATGAATGGCAATGATAATCCAGGCACCCGTGGGCCGGTCGAGATGCAGTATCACGCTCTCCCCGTCCCACGATCCGAGCAGGTCTTCCACGAGTTCCTCCGTGCTTCAGCATGCAGTTCATCAGTCTTGTCGCTATGTCCATATTGACTATTCGCGACGATTTTGCTATAACGAAGCCGCTTGGGGAGTGGTCCCTGTGGACGTAGGTTGAACATCGGAAGAGGAGAGCTTTATGACCCATTCGCGATCTCTGGGGACAGTTCGCGCTGTCACCATCCTGGCCGTGTTAGCGGCGCTGTTGCTCGTGCCCTGGATCGGCCGGCAGCATATAGCGGCGCATGCCCAGACTGCGGTGACCGCCTTTGGCCCGACCACGGTGTTTGAAGATCAGCGCGTGGGCGGCGAGCCGGACGTAAAGGTCTGTGGGCCCACCGCCTCTTGGAGCTACGACAACTGTGGCCAGGACAATCCATACGGCAGCTTCCCGTATGGCTTCAGTACGACGGCGAGCTTTATTTCGCGTTCCGAAGACCAGGGGAAGACATTTAAACTGACGCCTAGTAACACCGCTGAGGTCGGCAAGCCGAACGCCTGTCCGGGTGGCGGCGATACTGATCTGACGGTTTCGCCGGGTACAACCCAGGCCTCGGATTATTTGAACTTCGCGGACCTGCAAGGGCTCACCAACTTCTCCACCGCGGTGTCGCCGGATGGCGGTCAGGACTTCCGCGGCGGCCCTACACCGCCTCCGTTTCCTGCGCAGTCCTGCAATCCCGCTACCACCAGCAGTGCCCCGGTCGATCGCCAGTGGCTCGGGTTGTTGGGAGATCCGCGCGGCGCACCGGGCAACGGCTCGAAGGTGTTCCTGGACTTCGACATTGTTGGGGCAGCCGACTGTGCGACTGTACCCAATTCGGTTGGAAACGAGTTCGTGATCCAGCGGTCCGGCGACGGTGGCAACACCTTCAACGACTATGGCGCGCCAAACTACAAGGTGGTTGACTGCAACGATGGCATCGCCGGCAATATCCAGGTTAACCAGACCAAGAACACGATCTATGCAATTCACACGGCATACGCAACAACCAGCGGCACCACGACCTTCTCCAACAACTCCGACGCGGTGTTCGTCAACCGTTCGAACGACGGCGGCGCCAACTGGACGCGCACCTGCGTCTTCCCGCCCGTGACCGCCTCGAGCTCCACGCCATGCCAGCCGTCGATTCCCTCCCAGGACGTGACCACCGGCCAGGACTTCGCGGTCTTGGCGATCGACAAGGCCGGCGGGCTGTATGCCGTCTGGTCACAGGCCCCGGTGGACAGTACCGGCGCGGTGTCCGGTCCCGACCAGATCATGTACTCCTACTCCGGCGACAATGGCAATAACTGGTCGGCCGAGCAGCAAGTAAATTCACCTGCAGTGACCGGCGAGAACACGAACGTGAACGTATTCCCCTGGATCGCCGCTGGCGACTCGGGCAAGATTGACGTGGTCTGGTACGGCACCACGAATTCCAATGGCAACTATAATTCTGGCAGCCAGACCGGCGACTGGTACCCGTACATGTCCCAGTCATCCAACGCCAATGGCGCCGGCGCCACCTTCAGTGCCCCGGTGCGCGTGGCCGATCACCCCAATCACAACGGCGGCATTTGCACCTCGGGCATCGGCTGTAGCACCGGCGGTGACCGCAGCCTAGCCGACTTCTTCCAGGTCGACGTGAATAAGGCCGGCGGCGCCGACGTTATCTGGACTGATACCTCCAACAACTCGCAGATGAGCAGCAGTGGAAATCAGGGCGGTCTGATCGACGAAGCGCGTCAGATAAGCGGTCCAAGCTTGTTTAGCACGCCGCTTACCGGGACGCGCACGGACTGCACGGCGTTAAGTGCCACGCAGCCCTGCGTCACGGACCCCACGGGAGATGCCAAATACGAGGCGAACAACATGATTGGCGCCAATGCGCCGAAGTTGGATATCACCGGCTCATCCCTCAATCTGGACCCGAAGGGCAACATCGACGTCCGCATGAACGTTCCTGGCCTGGCCAGCGTCGGGGGCGTCACGCCATTGCCGACGACCGGGGACACGGGCATCAACGCCAACGACCAGTTCGTTGATTACCTCACCACCTGGAACTACCACGTGCCGGGCAACACGCAGGCGAACTTCGACTCGACGGGCAACATTTACTACGCCTATCTCGAGGTCAACCGGGCAACGGGAGCGACCACGGCGGCTGACGGGAACACGTGCAGTCTCAACTCGACGCGCAGCAAGGTGCTTGTCTACCCCGGTCAGAACGCTGTTACCTCGAAAATAGGACCGGATGGAACCATCGACCTGAGCGTTCCACCTGCGGATGTCGGCAATCCACCCGCAGGTGCGCAGCTGTACAGCGTCACCGCTCATGCCGTTGGGCAGCCTTTAACGGCCGGTGGACCGACTGTCGGTCAGGCTTGCCTCATGCGCGACCTGAAGGGCAATCTGGTCAACGATGTCAGCGGTCAGATCTTTGACGTGTATGACAAGAGCCCGGCGTACACGGCCGTGCTAACCAAGGCGAGCCCGACCCTGGCCGCGCTGCGCATGGTCTCTGCATCGGCCGCGGCGCATGGCCAGAACGTCACCTTCCGCTGGCAGTTAGCGGCCCACACCCAGGTAGCGGGTTTTAACGTCTTGGTGCGACAGCATCATGCCCTGGTTCGCGTGAACCGTCAGCTCATTCCACGTCACAGTGGAATGAGCTATCGCTACACGGCAAAGGTGGCCACCGGGAGCACGTTCTACGTGCAGGCGATCCAGTCCAGCCAGACCAGGCTGTACGGACCGTATCACATGCAGCGCTAGCGAACACCAGTCGCAGCAGACCCGGAGGGATGGTGGCCATGGCCACCATCCCTCTTTTTTGTGGGTGCGCGACTCATGTCACTGTACAGATGCCCCTATCCGCTTGAAGAGGCCGCCGGGCACGCCACGAGATTCCGGAAGCCGGCCTCGACACCCCTTGTATTCTAGAAATTATGTTCTATTATTCGCTTAGAGGGGCCGGTAAGCTGCGCTCCCATCACCAGAGAAGGAGCTGCGGCGTATGGCTCGCGTCTATCACCCGATTACCGCCGAGCAAGGAACGGACTTGCTTCATCTCTACCTGTCGATGTGCTTGCGGAGGGCCGCGTGACCTCGGATGATCAGAACCCGGACATCGATCTATCGGTTACCCCCGATGCCATGGTCGCGATCCGCGATGAGGTGAGAGAGGGGTTTGTGCGCCAGGTGCACGCCCTCCGCATTCAGGCCTGTGCCTACCGCAAGGCTGGATTCGAGTTTGAGCTACGTCAGTGCCGGCGAGAAATGCGACGCGTGGTGGCTATGATCCATGCCCTGGACAATCCGCTGGAGGGATTGACGTTCCACCCGTCCGGCGATGCGGAGGATAGGTCAAGGTAAACGGGGGGGAAGCGGTTAAGGCGGCCACACCACCTACCCCTGATAACGCCTCGCCATCTCAATTCGTTCGTGGAGCGGTGGGTGGTCGTACAACAGATACTTTACCAGGGTAGACGGGTGCGGGTTAGACAGGTTCATTCTGCCCAGCTTCTCCATGGCGCTGATAAACGCGGCTCGATTGCCGGTTAAACGCAGGGCGTATTCATCGGCGGGCCGCTCGACCAGGTTACGCACCAGGGCGTTGAGCAGCGGGCCGATTCCGAGCACGGAGACACGCCCCAGCAGCCCGAGAAGGGGCAGGGCAGCGACGTCAGCGGCGCCTGCCTGGACGTCAATGCCCCACTGTCGGCCAAAGCGATCCAAGATGGGCGGTGTGAGCCGGTGGGCCGCATAGAGGCCGATGAGGCTGGTCGGGGCGCTCAGAGCGATCAGCTTCCAGATGTCGCGGTGGACCTGGTGGCCCAGCTCGTGAGCCAGCACCACCTCCACCTCGTCGTCGCTGAACTCTCGCAGAAGAGTGTCTCCCATCATGATGCGCTTGGTTTTGCCCAGTCCAGTGAAGGCCGCATTGGCCTTCTTGGTCTGTTTGCTCATGTCCATCTGTAAGACCTCCGAGACTTGCACGCCCTCGCCAGCCGCCAGATCCTTAATGCGCTTGGTGAGCGCGCGGTTTCTAAGGGGCTCGAACTTGTTGAAGAGCGGAAGGAGCAGCACCGGAGCCAACGTCACCATAACAACAGAGAGTGGGACTGTGAGACCGGCAAGTATGGCCCACCAGCGGGACGGCCAGCGGCGGATGGTGGCGTAGATGCCTTGGAGAACAGGCAGACCGATTACCATACCGATGCCCAAACCCTTCAGTTGCTCGCCCAGCCAGGCACGGCGCGTCTGATTAGAGAGACCGAAGCGGTGCTCGATCGCGTATCCCTCGAAGTAGGAGAGGGGCAACGAAGCCAGAAAGGAGGAGAGCATGGCCACCACCCCGTATGGCACGACCGGACCAAGTCTGTCTGGGGCGATCTGCTCAGCGCGCTGGCGGACCCGTGCGGAGGATCCGGTTGCGAGCGCCAGCAGACTCAAGGCCGCGCCGTACAGCCAGCCAACCAGGACCAGCCACTCGTGTGTGCGGCTGTAGTGAACGGCGCGTTCACGTTCCGACGGGTCGTCGTAGATGTCTCCGCCGGAATCGTGATTGGCGCCAGGGATGAATAGCTGGGCTCGATACATGAAACTCGCCTCTCAGATAGGTGGGAACAGCCCATCATAGCGGGCCGCCAGAGAGAGCGATCATCGAGCGCTGTTTGCTTACCGCGAGCGCCTCCGGCGGGGAAGGCGTCTACCGCTTTGTTGCAGTCGGTTACCGCACTACAATGGCCCTATGCGAGCGTACGAACGCACCAACACGCTCCGCTTCACTCGCGAGTGCTTATGAGCGTGCCTCTCTCAACTCTGTTTGTCTACGGTACCTTGAAAGAGGGTGAAATCAATCATGGCCTGATAGAGCCGTATGCCCGCCCTATCAGGCGCGGCTGGATTCCGGGCCGACTCTATGACGTTGGAGATTTTCCGGCTCTGGCTGAGGGAGAGGATCGGGTTCAGGGTGAAATTGTGCGCCTCGACCCGACCGACCTCGTACGTGTCCTAGCCGTCATTGATCGGCTCGAAGGCTGCGTACCGGACGACGATTTGGGATCGCTATACACCCGCCGCGTGGTCCGGGTGACAGACGTCGATGGAATCCTCCAACCTGCCTATGCCTACTATTACAATCCCACTCATCCAACACTCCTTCCGTTGGACCGGCTCGTGTATCTCAAAACGGGGGTGTGGGCTGGACCGACGGGCGACACCGCACCTTCCGGGAATGACCGTCTGGACGCGTATCGACGGACGGTACGAACGTTTCATCAGAATTGAATCGGCTCGTGACATACCATGTCTATCAATCTTTATCTGATGCGACATGGCGAGGCAGAGACCGATACCGTAATTGATGCTCAGCGTCGTCTAACAGCCAAAGGGCGTGCGACGGTAGGCCGCGTCGCTGGACGTCTGCTGGAGGCGCAGATACGGCCGGACACGATCGAGCACAGTGGGTTAGTTCGCATCCGTGAGACGGCCGAGATCATGAGCCATAAGCTGGGCGCTATGCCCGAGTAGGTTGCCGGTCTGCAGCCTTCCGGCGATGTGCTTGCCGCCGCGCGTCGACTGATCGCTCGCCCTGAGAGGAGCGTGTTGGTAGTGGGACACCTGCCGTTCCTGGCACGGCTCGTCTCGCATCTCCTCACCGGCGAAGCAGACGAGGACCTCTTCCACTTTCGTGCCGGCGCCGTCGCTGTTTTGCGTAACGGCAATGGGCGCTGGACTCTCGAATGGTTTTTGGCGCCATCCTTGGCCTGAGAGGCGAGCGAGCCGGTCTCTGCCGACTATCTCGGTCAGTCCACCAGTAGGACTGCCTTGCCTTCCACCTGGCGTTCGCGGAGCGCCCGGAATGCTCCCGCTGCTTCCTGCCAGGTTCCTCGATACCCGATTCCCACCGTGAGTCTGCCGTCGACTACCAGGCCGGCGAGATAGGCCAGGTCTTCGCCGAAGTCGGGCGGCTCGGAGGGAGCCAGGAGGGAAAAACCCTGCAGACTTGCGCCGGAGCGACCATAGAACACGGAGACGTTCAGAGAGGTTTCCTGGCGAGAGGAGTTGCCGAAGGTCACGATTGTGCCTCCCGGCTTAATCAGGCCCATGGCGGCGGAAAGTGTGCTCCCGCCCACCGACTCCAGGATCAGGTCGAAGGGTTCGCCGGAGGTGTCAAGCGTGATAACCATTTCGTCGGCCCCAAGATCGCGCACTGCTTCGGCGCGCTGTGCGTTACCAGCCAGACCAGTGACGTGAGCACCGGCCAGATGGCCCAATTGGACCGCGAAACGACCTACCCCACCGGAGGCGCCTGTCACCAGGATACGCTTGCCCAGCGCTAGGCCACCGCGTCGCAGTGTGCGGAGTGCCGTCAATCCGGCTACCGGAAGGGTTGCGGCCTGTTCGAAGCTGATGCCGGTGGGCAGCGCGGCAAGCCGGTTGTTGGCCACAGCGGTGAACTGCGCCCAGGCGGTATTCATCACAAAACCAACAACGCGGGTACCCTTGGGCAGTCCTCGACCATCCGCCGAGGGCTCCACGACCACAGCAGCAAAGTCCCAGCCAAAACGGGTGCCGTCCTCCGCGGAGGCGAGGCGTGTCAACTCGCCACGGTTAAGCGAGACGGCCCGCACTTCCACCAGCGATTCATCCGGGCCCGGAGTGGGATCCGGGACCTCGCGTAGCTCGATTCGCTCGTCGCTGTGCGGCGAAGCAACCAGGGCGCGCACGGTTAGACCAACCCCGGTTGGTCCGCTGGTCGAGCGTGCTGAGCGGCCGTATATTTGTCGTACTCGATGACTTGCTTCCGGAGTCGCATGATCTGACCCCGCGTCTGCTCGCTGCCCAGCCAACTTCCGGGTGGGCCCGTGAGCGTGTGGTGCAGATACTCGAGCTGCTTTTCCGCCGCGGCTCGCTGGCGGTCGTTTTCGATCACTCTTTCCTCCTGGAGCTTATGATATGGGGCTGAGACGCTCGGCCAGAAAACGCAGCGCGAGCGGATAGCGGTACTCGATGGCGCCATGGCCGCCGTCAAACAGTTCGAACGTGTACTCGACGCCTAAGTGAGCCAACTCGACGGCGAAGGCCGCGGCCCCAAGATCCAGGTAGTACTCGTCGTGGTTGCCGCAATCAAGATAGATGCCCCTCATGGAGCGGAGCGCGTCGGCATAGGCCGGCGCCATTCGTACCGGATCCAGGGCGAGCCAGCGCGCCCAGACATCCTCGCGCAGTCTGCCGGTGGCCGGGTTGAACGGGAGAGTGACGGCGCCTCCCGGCTCGGCAGAGTAGCAGGCCGCCATGGCGTACACGTTCAACAGCTGCGCATCGGACTTCTGGGTGAAGGCCGGGCGCAACCGAAAGTCCTCCCAAAAACGCTCGAAGTCGCCACCATAGCCGTCTCGTAGGGCGCGAACCGCCGCAGAGATATCTGGCAAATAGCACAGTTCGAAGAGCGCATCACCCGCATGACTGGCCAGTCCACCAAAGATGTCGGGGCGTAGCATCGGCGCCACCATGGCGCCGTAGCCTCCACTAGACTTGCCCGTAATCCCGCGATGTTCACGGGCCGCCAGTGTCCGGTACCGTTCGTCGACCCAGGCAACCACCTCGTCGCACAGGTAATCAAGGTAGCGGCCGGTGCCCGGCGAGTTCAGGTACTGGCTGCCACCCAGCGAGGTCCACGCGTCGACCAGGACGACGATCGCTGGTGGCGTCCCTTCAGACGCAAAGAGCGCATCGATCAGCTCCGGCACCTTGGGGCGAAAGGCCGAACGGTTCCACCACATGTCGACCTGACCGGTCATGCCCTGAATCAGATAGATCGATGGATAGCGTCGTTCCGACTGCTCATCGTAACCGGGCGGCGTGTAGACCCACAGCGGCCGCTCCGTTGGATCGCCAAGCGGATTACCTCGTAGGACCTGACTCGCTATGCGTTGTTCGTCGAACCGACCCTGGAAGTCAACGTTCCATGGACGCATACTCAATTAACTGGCGGCCGTGGCGCGCTCGCCGGCGAAGCGCGCGCCCGCCTCCACCCGTTCCCAGTTTTCCTGGACCCAGGCAATGGTGGCGTCGAGTCCCGCGGACATGGGCGTATCAGGATCGTAACCAACCAGAGTTCGGCCCTTTTCGACCGACGCGCGGCGACGAATGATCTGGTCCCAGTCGCGGCGGTCGGTGTGTACGACCCCAGCCGCGTTGCCCACCTTGTCGTTGATATACTCGGCCAGCCACTTGACGGTAGTCTCGCGCTCAGAGGCCAGGTTGACGGCCTCCCCCACGGCAGCGGGATGCGCCCCCAGACGCAACAGTCCGTCCACGATGTCGGTGACATAAGTAAAGTCGCGCGTCTCCTCGCCGGTTCCAGTGATTGTGAGCGGCTCGTGGCGCATGGCTCGATAGATGAAGTTCGGGATGACGTTTCGATACTTTCCCGGCACCTCGCCCGGTCCATACACGTTAAAAAAGCGCGCACGTACGACCGGGACGTGATAGTAGTTAAAAAAGAAATTGGAGTACAGTTCACCGAGCAGCTTGGTGATCTGATACGGTGTGTCCAGATGCAGTGACACGTAGTCCTCGGTCAACGGCAGTGGCGCTCTGCTGCCGTATACCGAACAGCCGGACGAGGCAAAGATAAACTTGTCGAGTGAGCGATCACGGGCGAGTTCGAGTAGTTTCAGAGTGCCCAGTCCATTGATCTCCAGATCACGACGCGGGTGGTCGATCGAGTTCTGGTTGGCGAATAGTGCTGCCAGGTGATAGACCGCGCTGACCCCATTACCGATCAGGCGATCGACCAGCGCCTCATCCAGAATGTCGCCCTCCACAAACTCAATTTTGGCAGACTGGGTACGTTCCAGCTATAGGCCGAGGAGAGATCATCCAGGATGATGATGCGCTCCGCACCGACTTCGGCCAGTGCGCGGGCCAGATTGCTGCCAATACAGCCGGCGCCGCCCGTAATCAGGATTGTTCGCCCACGGTAGTAGTTCCGGAAATCGAAAGGCGCGCCCACGATGTTCTCCTTGTTCATGCCGGCATGGCAATCAAATTGTTACGGTGATACTCCGACCGCGGGTTGCGGGTCGGGGTGGCGACTGGTCTGAAGAGAGCAAAAGAGCGCTTCGTACTGCCCTATACACGCATATTTTGAGAAGTGAAGCTCGACATAGCGCCGCCCGTTGGCGCCCATCCGCGCGGCGCGCGTCGGGTCTCGTTTTAAGCGTAGAACAGCTTCGGCCAGTTGAACCGGTTGCCCCGGTGGCACGCAAATGCCACAGTCCGCGGCCCGCACAATGGCGGGCGCGTCTCCGGCCAAATCCACGCTCATCAAAACCGGTTTCCCGGCGGCCATCACACTGAGTAGCTTGGAGGGAACGACCGGCGTGCGTACCTCCTTGTGCAGCGTCACCAGACAGGCGTCGGAGGCAAGCACCGTCATCGGGTAGCGCTCGCGGGGCTGGAGGGCGGTGAACATAATGTTGGTCAAGCGGAGTACCTTTGCCCTCTCCTCCAGCCGTATTCGCTCCACGCCATCGCCCACCAACTGAAACAGGATATCGGGCTGGTCGCGCAATAGAGCAGCGGCCCGGACCACTGTATCAAGATCTTGCGAATAGCCCATGACCCCAGCAAACTGAACGACAAAGCGGTCGTCCAGGCCAAACGCTTGACGAAAGCTATTGTCCCGTGGACCGGGCTGGATAAAGTCCGTATCGACCCAGTTCGGCACCACGCGAACGCTGTCCGGCTGGCCGCCCTTGTTCAACACGTGCCTGCGATTCCCCTCGGAATGGACTGTTAGAGCATCCGCGGTTCGATAGATGAGGCGCTCCAGGCCCTCGAAAAAGCGAATCAATCGCCGATCCTTCATCAACCCGAGATCGATCGGGCTCTGAGGAAACAGGTCCTGGACATTGACCACAAACGGCATGCCGTACAGCCTTCGCAGTCCCCACCCGGCCAGTCCGGTGGTAAGGGGCGGCGAATACATAAACGCGACGTCGTGACGACCGGCCAGCATTCCGCCGGCGAAGAGCGCCACTGCCAGATACATATGATCTAAACCGCGCCGCAGCGGTCCGCCCTGATCGAACGGTGAACTTGCCACGCGGATCACCTGAGATCGCCCCATGGTCTCACGCCGGTAGAGGCCGCTCTGCCGCTGCTCGCCGAGCATGTAGCGCGGAAAACCGGTAACGACCGTGACGTTGTGCCCCCGCTCACCGAGGGTCTCCGCCAGATCGTGGAAGAGATGCGATGCAGCGCCAATTTCTGGCGGAAAGTAGTTGGTAAGAACAAGAACGCGCATACAGTCCAGTCAGCTTTTCAATCAGTGTCCAGCCTCTTTGCCCGAATGCTGACGAAGGGCATTCACATCCTGCATGCGTCGATCTCGAACAGCGGCCTGGCTTGCTCGCTGTGTCGCGGAGGAGGTCATCAAACCGTCAGTCAATACGACACCATCGACACCTTTGGGGACCTGCCAGCCCATGAGGCGCTCGATGGTTGGTGCAATATCAACCAATTGGGCGGGGAAATGAGAAACACCATGTTTCATTCCCGGCCCGGCAAGCACCAGCAGGATGTGCTGTGCGTTCCACGAGAAGCCGCCGTGCATGCCGTGGAACTTGTGGGTCTTTGGCAGGCCGTCAGTGTCCTCGCTATACGGCAAGAGCAGCTCGGGTCCACTCGGGCTTGCTTCAGTGTCGGCGAGAGCAAGGTAGGCTCGCAGGACGTTGGCGGGCAGTCTCGCCGCCGTCGAAGCGTCCGGTTGGAATCTCCATCCGTTGGCGCCATCGGGCACCTTATACAGTGCACCTTCTACCCCCGCAAAGTGTTTGGCGGCAAGGGTCGTCGCCAACGAGGCGGCATGCTCCGGGTCGTGCAACCAGATGGAGCCCATAGAGGTGCGCAGTTCTTCATCTTGCTCATTGACCCCTGAGGCGCGAACTGCGTCATAGATAGGATGGATCGGTACCCGCTGGCGGCCAAGCACCATGCCGTGATCGGCCGTCACCACGAATACGGTGCGTTGCAGCAGACCCTCCCGCTTATATTCATTGACGATCTGCCCGATGGCATTATCGGTGCCGCGCAGCGTGTTCCCCAGCGCGGTTGGATTGCTATTCGCGCCATAGTAGTGCCCCGCGATGTCTGGAGCCGGCAGGTTAACCAGCAAGGCACGCGGGTGCAAGGTGCGAGTCATCCGAACCGCCAGCCTGGCGGCGAATCCATCCTGGTAGTCAAAAGAGCTGTCGATTGCCGCCGCCTCGAAGTAGTGGGTCGAGGGTGGAGGCATGTTCGGACCAACTACCACCGGCCGAAAAATCTTTTGCCGGCCCTTCTTTGGCTGCTCGCGGCCGTAGAACAGGTAGTCGGCGCCGGCGCCCAGTGGAGCCGACGCCCACAGCTTCTCGCCGCTCAAACTGATGGCCAGGTCGTGCGGGTTTTGTCGATGCACCATATCGGACAGGGTCGGGACGCCCGCTTGCTCCATCGTGTGGGTAATGTAGCCCTGACCGACCGCTTTGAGGTCGGTCGGAGCGTAGGTAAACACACCTGTTGCCCGATCACGCCAGCCAAAGCCAATGATGCCGTGCGTGCGGGGGTAGACGCCGGTCGCAATGGTCGCATGGCCGGTCGGTGTTTCCGATTCTAGCTGGCCCACCCAGGCATTGTCATAGCTCGTACCGCGTGCCATCAGCGCTCGCAAATGGTGCATTGGCGCCAGGGTTTGATAGTCCGCCCGGAAACCGTCCATTACGATGACCACCAGATACGGCTCTGGCAATTGGCTACTGTCAGCCCTTTGCCAGGAGCCGGCGACGAGCGCCGCGACGATGAAAACGGCGGAAGCAATGCGGGTCAGCACGCCGCAGCATACCATCAAAAGCGCCCCACTGTCAGAAAAAATCTGGAGTCGCCTGCCAATACGGTACTCTGACAACAGTGACTCCTTTGTTCGCTCTCCTGCCGGTACGAGTAGACGCCGATCGGGTCGCGCCGAGGCTTCAGTGACTGCCACTCGACTGCTGCGCCTTGCGCCGCGAGTGCTCTTCCTGGTCGGAGGCGCCGCCCTGGGCGTGGCGCTTCTGGTGCTCCTGTTGCGAAGTGTGGATCTCGGCCAGCTCGGCAATGCCTTTTCGCAGGTCGACTTCACCTATCTCGCGCTTGCAATCGTGCCGTTTCTCGTCAACCTGCTCGTCAAAGTGCCGCGCTGGGGTCTCCTCTTTGGCCCCGATCAACCGGAGTGGGACACCATGTTCGGGGCCATGAATGTTGGTTATGCCGTTAACTCCCTGGTCCCACTGCGGCTGGGGGAGCTCGTGCGCGCCTATTGGATCCGAGACCGCACGGGCACGGGAATGGTACGCACTCTCTCGACCATTGCTGTGGAACGCATCACGGACGGGGTAGCGGTGCTCATTCTGCTATTCCTCACCGCTCCGACCGTGGCCTTTCCCGGCCGGCTGCTCGGCCCGGCGATTACGGTCGGAGTAGTGCTGTTGGGGGCTATGACTGGCATCGTCGTACTCGTGTATGCCTCGACCAAGGAAAATCATCCGCTGTCTCGGCTATTGGACCGGCTGGAAGGTGGAAAGGGAGGCGTGATAGGCCGAGCGCTACGCCAGGCGATAACCGGACTGGGCGCTCTACGCCATCGGCGAGCGGTGGCTTTGCTGATCCTCTACACGGTGCTGATCTGGGCCAGCAATTCGTTACTGCTCTGGCTCGTGCTTCGCGCCTTTCACATCGAGGTACCGCTCACTGCCGGGGTGCTGATCACGGCGGTCCTCAATCTTGGCATGGCGGTGCCGTCGTCGCCCGGGTATGTGGGCGTGTTCGACTACCTGATGGTGCTGATGTTGGCTCTGTACCACGTGGCAAAGACTCCCGCCGTGGCTGCTTCACTGGCCTTCCACGCTATCGCCTTTGTGCCGGTGACCGTTATCGGCATCATTTACCTGGCTCGCACCGGACTGCAGGTGACGCTGCGGATGGTGCGTACCACCAGTCCCCCCGGCCAGGGCTATGATGGCTGACGGACGCCGACGATAGCCGTGGAGATCGCTATCGTCCCGTTGCCCGGTCAGGAACTGCAGGGCGGTAGACAAAATTATTATTCTTACGTCAGTTCATTGCTAAACTTGGAGTATGAATCAGAATCGAGATCGCGAGCATGCCGTCGATTCAACCCATAGCTTTCGCCAACCCGGCGTACTTGCCTGGATACGCCTGGCTCGCGTATTTCAGAAAGTCGATCGAGCATCCTCCGAGGGGATGCGCCACCACGATCTAAGCATCGCGCAATTCGATGTTCTGGCACACGTGGGAGCCAACGAGGGGATCTCACAACAGCAATTAGCGAATTCGCTGTTGGTTACCAAGGGGAATGTGTGCCAGTTGCTCGATCGTATGGAGAAGAGCGGGCTGATTCAGCGACACCCTGAGGGGCGTACCAATCGTCTCTATCCCACGGAGTATGGGCGGAAGCTGTTTGCGCAGGTGGTGCCGGCGCACGAAGAGCGAATTGCCGAGATGTTCACCTCACTGTCCCGGGAGGAACAGAGCCAATTGCTGCGGTTGCTCCGGAAGGTCGACCAATCCCTGGAGCGCGATTAACGCTGCGGGCGTGTCACTCGATTTATGGTTTGCGGTAAAACTTCGTGTCACTGAGCGAGCGACTGCTGTATCATCAGATTCACCCCGTGAAGGTGGGGACAGATGTCAGCGCTGCGCTGATTGCATTGGTCTTGTGCTGGCGTCACCGTGTCCTGGTCGCGCTAGCGGCCTCGATCATTCCACCCGCGGTGTCCTCAGCATTACTGATCACTTATGCCGACCTAACGCCCTACCGGCAGTCCGCCGCCGGTCGATACCTGAAGCGTTCGATGACAGGGTGGGTGCAGGTTCTGCGATTTGTCGGCTTCGGGATCATGTTGCTCGGCTCATGGAAACATGCTCGCGGAGTAGTCGCCGGCGGCGCAGTCCTCATTCTGATTGGCTGGTTCCACGGACTACTGTCGGTTGGACCTAGTGCAGTCTCTTGAGGGATGCTGTGTGATGATGGAGGATGAAGCCTCCCTTGTACGTGCGTCCGCTGTCGGACGCCGAGCGCGAGTCCCTGAAGGCGGGCTTGCGCTCGACCGATGCCTTCAC